>Ga0207428_10002026_pt1 | contig 20472 bp, 12 predicted proteins | sample RhiMethybrSRZTD1_FD_187600 | JGI IMG/M metagenome (GOLD analysis project Ga0207428, IMG submission 187600) | Populus rhizosphere microbial communities from Tennessee, USA - Rhizosphere MetaG P. TD hybrid SRZTD1 (SPAdes) (version 3) | ecosystem: Host-associated > Plants > Roots > Rhizosphere >...
GCGCCGTCAGGACCGCCGTCGCCTCTGCCTGCCCAACGGCGTCGCTCGCCTCCGCCTGGCGCTCCCTGTTGGCCGTCTGTAGGTTGGCCGCCGGATTGATCGCCTCCGTCTCTCCGTGCGCGCCGTTCTCCGCCGCCCGCGCCGTCAGGACCGCCGTCGCCTCTGCCTGCCCAACGGCGTCGCTCGCCTCCGCCTGGCGCTCCCTGTTGGCCGTCTGTAGGTTGGCCGCCAGATTGATCGCCTCTATCTCTCCGTGCGCGCCGTTCTCCGCCGCCCGCGCCGTCAGGACCGGATTGGCCGCCTCCGCCTCCCCCGCGGCGGCGTTCGCCGCCCTCCATTCCTCGCTGTTGGCCGTCCGCTTGATTGCCACGTCGCTCAATATTCCCGGCCTGCTGGCGTCCACCTCCACCTGCGCTCTGGCCCGGGTCTTTACCCGCGTCTTTCGCCACGGCGTCTTTCGGAGCGGCCTCCTTCGCGCCGTCTTTACCCGGTTCTGCCCCGGCGGGGCCTGCTTGAGCGTCACCGCCGCGGAGCAGTTCACGCCTCTTCTCCTGCGGCACGCCTTGCGGCCAGAAGCGGAGCGCGGCGTTGGGGATCTTCAGCGCGTTCTGACGCTCGGCGATCGTCAGCGTCAGGTTGGCGGTCATGCCGGGCTTGAGTTTGAGGTCGGGATTCCGTACGTCGATCACTACGTTGTAAGTGACAACGTTTTGCACGTTCTGCGGGCTGAGTCGAATCTGGTTGATCGTTCCGTTGAAGTTATGTCCGGGGAAGGCGTCAACCGTGAAGCTCACGCGGTTGCTTTGATTGATCACGCCGATGTCGGCCTGATCGATGTTTGCGATCACCTGCATCTGGGTCAGGTCGTTGGCGATGGTGAAGAGGGTCGGCGCTTGAAGACTAGCCGCGACCGTCTGGCCCTTGTCAACGCTGCGGGCGACGACCACGCCGTCGATCGGCGAGGAGATCGTCGTATAGCTCAGATTGACCTTGGCCATTTTGAGCGCCACTTCGATCTGTTGAATCTGCGCCTTGGCCTGTTTGACCTGGGCCCTGGCTTGCGCCAGCCCGGAGGTCGCCGACGTCCTTTCGCTCACCCGCGCCTGCTCGAGTTGTGCGGCCGCCTGGTTGTAGCGGGCTTCGGCGGCGTTGTAACTTGTTCGCGACGCATCCAGGTCGCGCACAGGGATGACGCCGTCCTTGGCCAAAGACTCCTGGCGCCGAAGCAGGCTCTGCGCGTCGTCGCGCTGCGCCTTGAGCGCGGCGAGATTGGCATTGGCGCCCGAGACGCCCGCGCGCTGGGTCTCGATCGCCGCCTCGGCGGCGAGCACCCTTGCCTCCGCGTCCGCCAGGCTGGCGCGCGCCTGTTCCAGGTTGGCGCGCTGTGAATCGACTTGCGCCTCATATACCCTGGGATCGAGTTGCGCCACCACTTGCCCCTTTTTCACGACCGTGTTGAAATCAGCGAACAATTCCGAGATCGTGCCTGAAACCTGGCTGCCGACCGGCACTGTGGTTACGGCCTGCAGCGTTCCGGTGGCGGAGACCGTGTTGCGGATGGCGCCGCGATCGACTTTCGCGGTTATGTATTCTTCGGATGACGCGCGGCGCCCCCACAGGAAATACCCCCCTATTCCGCCGACGAGAACGACGCCGATCGCCGTTATGATGAGTTGCTTCTTGTTAAGCTTCAATTTCATTTTTTTATTTCCTCAAAAAACGATCACAGGTTTAAAGACACCAAGACTGCCCGTTTGGTTACGGCTTAGCGAAATTAAAGGAGGACACAATCATCACGATCAATGACGCGACCCCGAGGCAAGCTCCGAAAGGCAACGGAGTCTTGAACCCTCGCCCGCCGCGCCCTCTGTGATAGATGAGGATCAGACCTGAGATTACGCCGATAATCGATCCCAGCAGCAAGGCTCCCAGCGCGCCGCCGAAGCCCAGAAACGCGCCCACGACTGACATCATCTTTATGTCGCCCAGGCCCATTCCTTCAAAACCGCGTATGAAAAAATAGAGCGCGCGAATACACCAGAGCAATCCGCCGCTAATCAACGCCCCGGCGCTCGCCAGCAGCAGTCCGCCATAGGCGTCTTCAAAAGCAGGTTGATATATAGACGGGAGGAAGATGATCATCGCCGCCCATGCGATGGCCGTGATTACGCCCAGAGGCGCCGTCATGCGGATTGTAGGACGGACCGAAGTCTGTCCCACATCCTCATCACCCTCCTCTTCATCGAAATATTTTCCGAACAAAATCGGGTCGAGTTTGTCGAGCAGCCAGAATCCAGGCGCGGCGATTGCAAAGAGCGCCCCACCGAATAGCGCCGCGCTCCAAGGCGTGAATTCCGACTGAAGGCCGGGGAAGAGGATCGAGACGTCAAATTCCGGCGATAACCGCGCGCCCGACGCGGCGCGCGCAGTCGCGCCGATGAGCGCGAAGAGAAACGCCGGATAGATTATGACGTTCGGCAACAGTCGATGGCGCGCGTCAATGAAGACCAGCGAGATCATTACGCAGGCGAAGGCGAATTCAAGGAGCGCCTCCCACGACGGGCCGGTCTTGAAGACGATCGCGGCGAACACCAGCCCGGCGCACAGTTCGACCGTCGGGTATAAGAATGAAATTCGCGCGCGGCATGAACGACAGCGCCCGCCGAGCAGCGCGTAACTGAGTAGCGGAATGTTGTCAAACGCCTTGATCGGCGCGCCGCAAGCGCCGCAATGCGACCCGGGAAAGACTATAGACTCTCCGCGCGGGACGCGGTGGATCACCACGTTGAGGAAGCTGCCGAAAATAAGTCCGAGAACGAAGGCGGAAGCGGCGTAAAATGAAAGCGGCAAATCGAGTCCCGTCAAGTGTGGCATCCTTTGTCAGCTTGCGTTAAAGTCACGACTTTCAGGTGTCAGGCGTCAGGTGTCAGAAAAGAATGACTCTGCGGATTGCTACCTGAAACCTGAAACCTGAAACCTGATATGGGGCGATGAAAATATTACAGGTTTGTTCCGCAGAAAGCTTGGGGGGCGGCGAACGCCATGTGATGGACCTGACGCGCGCGATGATCGGCCGCGGCCATCAATTGCATCTGGCCGTGCGAGAGGGCAGCCCGCTCATAAGCGCTCTGGCCGGCCTCCCGATCCACTGGCACGAATTAGGGCTACGCAACGCGCTCGACGTTATCAGCGCCCAGGCCATCGCCAACGCGATCCGCAAAAACCAGATCGACATTTTACATGCCCACCTGGCGCGCGATTACACGTTTTGCGGCGTCGCCGCGCGGATCGCCGCCAGGCTGGGAAACCCGGTCGGATTCTTCATCACTCGCCACCATTTCAACCCGATCAAATCGAATCCGCTTTACGCGTGGACGATCGGCGAGGCGCGCGCGCTGATCGCCGTCTCCGAAAGCGTGCGCCAGAGTCTCGCCGAATCATTCCCCGATTTCGCCGACCGCGTCGTCACCATTCCGAACTGGATCGACGCAGGCGGGTGCGGCAGTTTGAGCCGCGAGGAGGCTCGCGCCCGGCTCGGCGTCACAAGGCGTCTGGCCGTCGGCCTCGTCGGACAGATCACACGGCTGAAACGTCAGGACTTGTTCATCGAAGCAGCCGCGCGCCTGATCCGGGAACGCCATTGGAGCGACGCCGAATTCCTCGTAGTGGGTGAAGCCACTCCCGAAGACGAATCTTACCTCAACCACTTGCGGGAGACGGCCGATAGATTGCGCGTCAGCGATCATCTGAGGTTCACCGGCTATGTTGAAAACCTGCCTGCGCTGCTCGCCGCCTTCGACGTCGTCGCCGCGCCTTCGGACAACGAAGCCTTCTCACTCGCGCTGGTCGAAGCCATGGCGTCCGGCTGCGCCGTCGTCGCGACGCGCGTCGGCGGAATGGCCGAGATAGTCGAAGACGGCGTTACAGGCCTGCTCGTCGACCGCGACAGCGCGCATTCGTTGACTGTCGCCTTGTCGCGGCTGCTGGGGGACAAATCCCTGCGCGAAAAGATCGGCGGCGTCGCACGGGCCAGCGTGATCGAACGCTTCGACCGCCGGAGCGCCATCGACCGGATCGAGCAACTTTATCTGAATGACAATCTGGAAGCGGAAGAGCGAACCGCCAAGACGCCAAGAGGAGTCTAGGGAAAGGCGGAATGCAAGCAAGTACTTCTCATCATTCCGCTCCCCACTTCCAGTCCTTACTCCCCTTTCTCCCCTTGGCGTTCTTGGCGTCTTGGCGGTTCATGTTGCGAACGCGTCGCGGAGAACTTTCAGGCTCTTCGGAACCGCCAGGTCAGCCGCTTCCTTGCCTTCCATCTCGAGCGAGACGTAGCCCTTGAATCCGGCGTCGCGCAATATCTTCGCGATGCGGTTGTAGTCCAGATCGCGGGTGTAATAGACGCCGCCGCCGTAATAGGTCTTGGCCTGCACGACGATCGCGTGGGGGGCGAGCTTTTCCAACTGCGAATACGGGTCGCCGACGAAGTTGCCCGTGTCGGCGTTGATGCCGAGCCAGGGCGAGTTGACCTCTTTATAAATCCGCAGCAGCCCATCGATCCTGGTCGTCAGCCCCCAGTGGTTCTCCAGCGCCATAATCACGCCGGCGCCTTCGGCGTGCGGGATGAGCTCGTTGATCGACTCGATGCACCATTTGAAGGCGTCGTCGTCAGTGTAGCCGGGCAGCGGTGTCTCCTGTCCCCCGGCGTCCAACATCTTCTGAAAATCGGGAATCGTGCCCCAGCGGCCCGAATTCAGACGGATGGCGGGGCAACCCAGGTAATACGCCAGGTCGATGCATTTTTTCGTGTGGTCGATTTGTTGCCGTAATTTATCTTTGTCGGGGGATACGAAGTTCTGGTGGATCGAGAGAAAGAAAAGATCAAGGCCGTTGGCGAAGGCCATCCGCTTCAGGTTGTTCAGATACTTCTTCTCTTCGCCCTCCATCTGCCGGTGCAGAATCTCGACGCCGTCGAAGCCGAGCCGGGCGGCGTTCTCGATGACCTTCTCAATCGGGTATTTGACCTTGTCGAAATGCCAATAGGAGTAGGTCGAAACGCCTATGCGGATGGGTTGCGTCGATTTTGCGGGCTGTGTCGTTTGGGCGACAGCGTCGTTGGTGACGAGCGCGGCGCTCGCCATCGCGCCGGTCTTGAGCAGATCGCGTCGGGAAAGATTCATATAGTCTCCTCGAAAGGATCATCCACGAAGTCACACCAAGGAACACTAAGGTCTGATTTCGGTCTTCGCGCTCCTTTGTGTGGCTATGTGAATGATTTCCATTGGTTTACATCACGTTCAGGTGCGCGCGGTACCATTCGATTGTGCATTTCAATCCTTCGTCCAAGCTGACCTCGGCGCGCCAGCCCAACCGCGTTTCGGCCTTCTCCGCCGACAGGTATTGCGCGTCGATTTCGCGCTCGATCTTTCGAGCAAGCATCACCCGCGGTTCGAGCCGGCCTTCTTTGCCCGCGAGCCTGATGACGCTTTTGACCAGTTCCAGCATTGATTGGCGCTCGCCCGCGCCGAAGTTAAACGCCTCGCCCTTTACCTCGTCGATCTTTTCGGCCAGCAGCAGGTAGCCGCGCGCCACATCGTCGACGTAAACGAATTCGCGGACGGGCGTGCCGTCGCTGCGGATGATCGGCGGCTCGTCGCGCAGCGCGGAGACGATCGCGCCTGGTATGATGCGCGACAGGTTCATGTCGCCGGGGCCGTAGATGTTGGCGAAGCGCGAAACAGCCACGGGAGTCCCATACGTGTGGGCGAATGACCGCGCGATGATGTCCGCGCAGGCTTTCGACGCGTCGTAAGGGAACAGCCCCAGCAGCGGGTAATCTTCGTCGTAAGGCAATCGATCGTGCGAGCCGTAGGCCTTGTCGCTCGAAGCGACGACCACGCGTCTGACGGTCTCGGCGCGGCGCGAGGCTTCGAGCAGCGAATACGTTCCGCGAATGTTGGCCTCGAAGGTCGAGAGCGGCGAGCGGTTGGCGGCGCCGACGATGGCCTGCGCGGCCAGATGGAAGACGGCTTCGATCTCGTACTCGGTCAAGACGCGCTCCATCAGGCCGTAATCTTCGACCGAGCCGTTGACGACTGTGACGCCGCCTCGCAGGCCGAGCAGGTCGAGCGAGTTCGCGCGCACGGAGTCGCGCTGCAAACAGACGACGCGCGCGCCACGCTCGACCAGCGCCCGCGCGACGTGAGCGCCGACGAAACCGGTCGCGCCGGTGACGAAGGCGTTGCGATCTTTCCAGAATGAATTCACCACACTTTCCATTCCGCCTCTCCGGCTTCCCACAGTTGATTGAATTCCAGGTTGTCCTTGTAAGTGTCCATGCACTTCCAGAAGCCCGTGTGCCGATACGCGATCAATTGCCGTTCGCCCGCCAGCCGCCCGAAAGGCTCGCGTTCAAGCGCGCAGTCGTCGTCCAGGTAATCGAAGACATTTCGGTTGAAGACGAAGAAACCGGCGTTGATCCAATCGGTGATGACCGGCTTCTCTTCGAACTCCGTCACGGCGCTCTCGTCGTCGAGCTTCAGCAGGCCGAAATTCGAGCGCGGGTGGACGGCGGTGAGCGTGGCGATGCGCCCGTGCGAATGGTGGAATTCCAGGAGCGCGCGCAAATCAATATTGGCCAGCCCGTCGCCGTATGTCGCGCAGAACGTCTCGTCGTCGCCGATATATTGCTCGACGCGTTTGACGCGGCCTCCGGTGTTGGTGTCGAGGCCGGTGTCGGCGAAAGTGACGCGCCAGTCTTCGCCGGTCGGCCCGCTCTTACGCAATTGGTAATCACCAGCCTTGCCCATCTCCAGCGTGAAATCGGAATGGAGCCAGTGGTGTTCGAGGAAGTAGCGCTTGATCGCGTCGCCCAGGTAGCCCAGGCAGAGGACGAAATCGTTCAGCCCGTGACTGGCGTAGATTTTCATCAAATGCCAGAGCACTGGGCGTCCCCCGATCTCGATCAGAGCCTTGGGGACGTTGGCGCCATGCTCGCCCAAACGCGTTCCGCGTCCGCCGCATAGGATGACTGTCTTCATCGGTTGTTCGCGTTTTGGTTTGAAGGTTGAGCCAGCGACTTGACGAAGCCTCTGACTTCGCCCGCGAAACGTTCGGGCATTTCCGCCTGCGGCAGGTGGCCGCATTTGTCGAATACGACCAGCCGCGAGCCGGCGATCAGCGTGTTCAAGCGCCGCCCCGCTTCGAGCGGGATGAGTTCATCTTCGGCGCCCCAGACGATCAGGGTCGGCTGTTTGATCTTGTTGATCTCAGGCTCGATCGGATTGATCGAGGCTTGCGCTCGCGCAAGCCTCGCCGCACGTTGCCCGTCGCGCGTTTTCAACGGGCGGTAATAGGATGCGACCTGTTCGTCGGTGACCATTGAGTCGTCGTAAAAATTCATGCGCATTCCGTTGCGCACCAGTGAGTCGGAAGTCAGCGCCAACGCCGCTATCGCCGGGCCGACGACCGGCCACTCGGCCACGCCCGGCGTGACCGAACCGCCGCCGCCGACCGTGACGCCGCCACTGTCGACCAGGATCAGCGCCGAAACGCGGTCGGGGCGCCTGACGGCGGCGTTCATAGAAACTTCGCCGCCCATCGAACTGCCGCAGAGAATCGCCCGGTCAATTTTCAAATGATCGAGAAGCTGGACAACCAAATCTCCCTGCGCCCGCCGCGTGTAATCGCCGTCGGGTTTGCCCGAAAAGCCGAAGCCTTTCAGATCGACCGCGATCACGCGGAACTGTTGTGAGAGCGGATCGAAGACGTCTTTCCACGCGAAGGTTGACGCCATATAGCCATGAAGCAACACCAGCGGAGCGCCCGCGCCCTTCTCCTGGTAATGAATCCGCACGCCGCCGAGGTCGGCGAAGCGGCTGTTAGCGGCGTTGGGCAGGGCCCCTCGCGCCTCGTCAAAATTTACGTCGGCGGGGCGCGCGAACCAGAAGACCGTGAAAGCGACGAGGAGGATTACGATCGCCGCAAGCGCGAAACGAATAAACTTTTTCATCGATGCCTCAATAATAAGTTTTCTTGTGTTTAGCGGTTTTTTCTGGCGATATCCAGTTTAACCACAAACGTTGGGAGAGAGCGTTTAGAGTACCGGCTTAAGCCGGCAGGGCTTGGAGCCTCAGCCCTGCCGGCTTAAGCCGGTACTCTAAACGCTCTCCTTTGATGGTTGTAATTTCATTTGATATGTTGATATCACTTGTTCTGATTTATACAAACACCAAAAAACTTAAGTTACGGACTGCTCAATTCTTGATCAGCTTATTCTTCTTCATGAACGCGAGAACCGTGTCGTTGAACTTTTGCGGCTCGTCCATCATCAGAAAATGGCTGACGCCTTCCCACACCTGGTAATCAATGCCGGGGACAAGCTCGCGGACGAACTTTTCATATTCGGCGTTCCACTGGGGCTGTTTGGCCATCAAGGCCAGCGTGGGCGCGTTGATCTTGTCCTCCTTCCAGATGGCGTCATCCATCATCGCGTCCATCGCGCCGACCATTACGTGCTGCGGCGCGCTGATCATCGCGGCCTTGATCTCTTCCTGCGTCTTTTTGTCCTTCACCGGCTGAACCATGAAGCCGATTAACAGTTCGGCTTGCTTCTTGTAATCCGGCCCGCGCAATGGATCCAGAAATTGCTTCATCTGTTCAGGGTTGCTGAACGGGCGCAGGCTCCCGTCAACGATCACCAGCGCGCGCGTCTTGTCCGGATACTTGCGATAGAACTGGCGAATCACGGGAGCGCCCATGCTGTGGCCGACCAGCGTGGCGCGTTCGACCTTCGCGTCCTGCAACACTGCGTCAATCGCCCGCGCGAACAGATCCATCGAATAAGTCACTTGCGGTTTGTCGCTCTCGCCGTGGCCGGGCAGGTCGATAGCAATCACGCGCGATTGATTGACGAACGCCGGGAGGTTCGCTTTCCAGAAATTCAGGTTGCACGACCAGCCGTGGATGAAGATGACGGCGTCCTTGCCCTCGCCGTAATTCTGGTAATGCACGCGCATCGTATCGAGCTTGGCGAAGCGATCCTGCGGGGGCGTCTCTTTCGCTTGCGATAATGCGGCGCCAGACAGGACAGACGTCGCGAATAGCGCAATGACGATTCGACGAATAAAGCTCATTGTCATAGGGTGTTCCTTTGCAGTTTATAGTTTAGTTCTTCAGACGTCGTTATAGCCCGACGGGGAAGTGAAGCCGCCGATTGTTTGCGTCATCCTGAATGCGATGTCAATCGGCGTGGCGTCTTCCAGATACGGCCCCATAATCTGAATCCCGACCGGCAGGCCTGATCTGGTTCGCCCGACAGGCGCGACCGTCGCGGGACAGCCGGTCAGAGTCGCGAAGCAAATCCACCTGGTCTGATCGCGGTAATCGCGCTCGCCTTCGGTCGTCGTCAGCTTACGCGCCAGAATATCGGGGTTGGTGTTGTTATGCGAGAACGCCGGCGTGAAATTCACGGGCATCAGGAACGCGTCGTAGTCATTGAAGAACGCTTGCCAGACGGCCCTGGCCTTGTATCGAGCCTCAGTTTGCCGCCCCCAATCTCGGTGCGAAGCGGTCGCGCCGGCAAGCCACGGGTCCTTCGTCCCGCTCTTGACCGCTTCCTGCATCTGTTTCAAAGCGGCTTCCGGAAGCGTCACGTTGAGAATCGCCGAGAGCAGGAAGAGATAGTTGTCATGCATCGCGTTCGGGTTAACGCCTTTCGGCCAACCTTCGGTCAACGTCACGCCTCCCTTGCGCATTGCGTCAACGGCGCCGGCCAGAACTTCTTTCACTTGCGAATCAACCGGGCAGAACGGATCGTCAATCACGAAGCCGATCTTGTACTCGCTGAGCCTGGTCTTACGCGCCTTGGGCGCAGTCCAGCGATATGCGACGGCCGCTTCCGGCGCCGGGCCGGCAACGACGTCAAGCTCAAGCAGTAAATCCTCCGCGCTGCGCGCAAGCGGCCCCGCGACCGGCAATTCAGCCGAGGCAAGCACGCCGGGCGGCGGAGGGATGTGTCCCGCGAGCGGAACAAGATCGAGCGTAGGCTTGTGACCGAACAGCCCGCAAAAGTGGCTAGGAATGCGGATCGAGCCGCCGATGTCGCTGCCGATCTCCAGAAAGCCCAGGCCCGCCGCCAGAGCCGCAGCCCCGCCTCCGGTCGAACCGCCGGGCGTGCGGCTAACATCCCACGGATTGTTCGTCACGCCCGCGACCTGGTTGTACGACTGCCAGTCGCCGGCGAACTCGGGCAGGTTGGTCTTGCCGATGATGATCGCGCCCGCCGCTTTGAGCCTTGCGGCCACGACGGCGTCATCCTTCGGAACGTATTTCTCAAGCTGTTTCGATCCGCTGGTGGTTCTGACGCCGGCGGTGGCGAATGAATCTTTGACCACGATGGGTAATCCGTGAAGTTTGCCCGACGCTTTCTTTCGCGAGGTCAATTCGTCGGCCTTCTTCGCCTGCTCCATCGCCTGTTCTTCGATCAGCGTTACGAAGGCGTTGATCTTCGGGTTGTGTTTGGCGATGCGTTTGAAGACGTGTTCGGTCAACTCGCGCGAAGAAATGACCCCGCTACGCAGCGCTTTGACGGCTTGCGTCGCCGTTCCGAAACTCGGGTCGAATTTTTTGGTTTGCGCGTCGGCTCGCGGAATGAGGCTGATGAACGGAGCGGAGGCTGCGACGGCGGAGGCCGCCTTCAGAAACGACCTGCGGCTGTTACGGGATCGGCTCATATCTAATCCTTCTGTTTGACGTTGTTTCTTTCCCAGACTTTGGCGAATTTGAGGAAGACACTGTACGCCGTGAACATCGCGATTATCAATCCCTGGACGCCGTCGCGGAAGCCCTGTTTTAAAACATAAGTTCTGATGAACGCGGCGACGGGCAGTACGAAGAGGTCAATCGCGCGAACGCGCTTCTTGTTCTTGTAATGATATTCGGCGGCGAGCGTCGTGTATTCGTCGAGCACGCGATGATGTTCGCTCAGGTCGCGTTTTGTGTAATGCAGGAGTTCGCCCGAAAGCGTCTCGACGCGGCCTCGAACGCGGGCGGTTTCGTGAGGCGAAACGCCGTCCCAATAACTCGCCGATTTGCGGTAGAGCCTCATCTGGTAATCAGGATACCAGCCGGAATGCCTGATCCACTGGCCCAGGTAACGCGTGCTGCGAGCGATGCGGAAGCCGTCGGGCAGCGTGGCCGGATCGCGCCCGCGCAGCCTATCAATCGCCGCGCGCAATTCGGGCGTCACGCGCTCGTCGGCGTCGATCCAGAAGATCCAATCGCCGGTCGTTTGCGCGTCGGCGAATTCGTGCTTGTCCTTGTAGCCGCGAAACGGGTGATTGAAGACCTTGTCCGAGTAGCGACGCGCGATCTCGACCGTGCGGTCCTGAGAATCGGAATCAACGACGACGACCTCGTCCGCCCAGGACACGGTTTCGCACACGGCGGCGATGTTCTCTTCTTCGTTGCGGACGATGATTGAGGCGGAGATTTTCATTAGCGCAGGCCGTTTCCATTACCATTCAACACCGCTCTCAGCGCCTGCCCCGTATACGACTTCTTATTTTTCGCAACCGCTTCGGGCGTCCCTTCGGCGACAATCTTTCCGCCGCCTTCGCCGCCTTCAGGCCCGAGGTCGATCACCCAATCGGCCGATTTAATCACGTCAAGGTTGTGCTCGATGATGATCACGGTGTTGCCCAGGTCTACGAGTCGCTGCAGCACGTCGAGCAGTTTGCGCACGTCCTCGAAGTGCAGGCCCGTGGTCGGCTCGTCCAGGATGTAGACGGTGCGGCCCGTGGCGCGGCGCGAAAGCTCCTTGGCCAGCTTGATGCGCTGCGCCTCGCCGCCCGAGAGCGTCGTCGCCGACTGTCCGAGTTTGATGTAGCCGAGGCCGACTTCGTAGAGCGTCTGCAACTTCTGTTTGATCTGCGGATGATTTTCGAGCAGCGGCAGGGCCTCTTCGACCGTCGCATCCAGCAACTCCGAGATATTCTTGCCCTGATAGCGCACGTCGAGCGTCTCGCGGTTATACCGGCGGCTTCGGCAAACCTCGCATGTGACGTAGACGTCGGGCAGGAAGTTCATCTCGATGCGCTTCAGCCCGTCGCCCTGGCAGGCCTCGCATCGGCCCCCTTTGACGTTGAACGAGAAGCGGCCCGGCTTGTAACCGCGCTCGCGGCTTTCGGGCAGCATCGAATAAAGCTCGCGGATCGGGGTGAACAGCCCCGTGTAGGTCGCCGGGTTAGACCGCGGCGTGCGTCCGATCGGCGATTGGTCGATCTCTATGATCTTGTCTATGTGTTCCAGGCCTTCGATCGCGGCGTGCGCGCCTGGTTCGGTCAGGCTGCGATAGAGCTTCCGCGCGATGGCGCGGTAGAGAATGTCTTCGACGAGCGTCGATTTGCCGGAACCGGATACGCCGGTGACCACCGTAAGGACGCCGAGCGGGAAGGAGGCGTCGATCTGTTTCAGGTTGTGTTCGGTCGCGCTGCGAACGACGACGGCCTTACCGTTCGGCGAACGGCGTCGTTTCGGAATCTCGATCTTCAGGTCGCCCGCGATGTAACGTCCCGTGACAGATTCGGGCGAGCGCGCGATGTCGCCGGGCGCCCCGATGGCCACGACTTCGCCGCCGTGTGTGCCCGCGCCGGGTCCGAGGTCTACGACATAATCGGCGCGGCGGATCGTCTCTTCGTCGTGTTCGACTACGAGCACGGTGTTGCCGAGATCGCGCAACTGTGCGAGCGTGTCGAGCAGCCGTTCGTTGTCGCGCGGGTGTAATCCGATCGATGGTTCGTCGAGCACGTAGAGCACGCCGCGCAACTGCGAGCCGATCTGCGTGGCCAGGCGTATGCGCTGGCCCTCGCCGCCTGACAGAGACGCGGCGGGGCGGTCGAGCGTCAGGTAGCCCAATCCCACCGATTGTAGAAAGCTCAAACGGTCGCGGACTTCTTTCAAAATCCTTCCAGCTATGATCTGTTCGCGCGGCGTCAACTCGACCTCGGCGAAGGCGCGCAAGGCTTCGACGATCGACATCGCGGCGTAATCGGCGATCGAGCGGCCATTGATCTTCACGGCCAGCGATTCCGGCTGCAGCCTCGCGCCGTTGCAGGCGCGGCATGGCGCCGGCGAGATCAAAGATTCCAGCCCGGACGATTCATCCTCAGGATCGCGCCGGTTCATCGTGTCGAGCAGAAAGGCCGTCGCTCCTTTCCATTCGGCCTTGTATGCGTATTCGCCGTAACGAAACTCGACCTTCTCCTTCAACCCGAAGAAGAACGCGTCGCGCGCCTTTTTGGGAAGTTGCGCGAAAGTCATTTCGGCGCCCACGCCGAAATGGCGCGCGACGGCCAGCAGGGCTTCGCGCAGATAAGCGTCGGTCGCCTTGTCCGAATCGCCGACGAAGCGCATCTCGCCGATCGGGATCGAATCTTCGATTACTATCTTCGACGGGTCCACCTCATTTTTCGTCCCCAGCCCGTGGCACTCTTTACACGCGCCATACGCCGAGTTGAACGAGAACGAGCGCGGCTCCAGTTGGGGGATCGAGACGCCGCAATCGACACAGGCCATCCGTTCGGAATAGAGCCGCTCCTCGCCGTCGACTATCGAGACGATGACGACGCCGTCGGTCAGCTTCGTGGCCGAGCGCACTGACTCCTCCAGCCGCTGGGCGATCCCGGGTTTGATCAGCAGGCGGTCGACCACGACCTCGATGGTGTGATTGCGGCGCTTGTCCAGCGCGATCTCATCGTCGAGCGAGCGCAATTCGCCGTCGATGCGCGCGCGATTGAAACCGCTCGTCCGGAGCTTTTCGAGCTCCTTTTTGAACTCGCCTTTGCGGCCGCGCACGATCGGCGCGAGGATCATCACTCGCTCGCCTTCGGGCAATTCCTTGATGTTTTGAATGATCTGGTCGGTGGATTGGCGCGACACGGGCCGCCCGCAGTTGTGGCAATGCGGCTGTCCCACCGAAGAGAAGAGCAGCCGCAGGTAATCGTAAACCTCGGTGACCGTGCCGACGGTCGAACGCGGGCTGCGGCTGGTGGTCTTCTGTTCTATCGAGATGGCGGGCGATAGGCCTTCGACCGCGTCGACGTCCGGCTTTTCGAGCTGTTCGAGGAACTGCCGCGCGTAAGCCGAGAGCGATTCGACGTAGCGGCGCTGGCCCTCGGCGTAGATCGTGTCGAAAGCCAGCGACGATTTGCCCGAGCCGCTCAATCCGGTGATGACCGTCAAACGGTTGCGCGGTATCTCCAGATTAATGTTTTTCAGGTTGTGCTGGCGCGCGCCGCGCACAGTGATGCGGTCAATAGCCATAAGGATAACTGCGGATAAATTGATACGTTGTATGAGAAACGTCGATTTTAGATGACACGATGGGAGCGCGCAAGATGGCGCCGCGCGCGTAAGCAAGCGGCTGCGCTAGGAAATTGACTTTTAGATGTAATATTGTGAATTCGGCTAATGGACTCTGTGATTCTTCCCTCAGCGATCACGAAAGCCCAGAAAGTTATCGCCATTCTCAAATGAGGAGATGAGAGCGCGAAAGATAACGCCTCTTCACTGGCGTGAGGTCGCGTCCCACAGTTTCACTCTCCTGTCGCCGCTCGCGGTGGCCAGCGTCTTGCCGTTTCGAGCCGCAAGTGAAAACGCGACACACATTCGTTCGCGCCCTGATCGAGGTGCGCCTAGCTAATGAAGATGTCGTGTTTGAATTCGGGCAAATAGGCCATAAGCGTTGTTCTGAACTTGGCGGAGTCGAGGTATAGCAGAGCCAGAATTCGGGCGGGAGAATTGCATCAATATTGATGGGCGACAATGGCTGGAAGCTGGACAAAACCGCTACGAAGCAAGGAACGCCAAGAGGAGAACCGGAGGTGGTTTCGACTGATCGCCTGAATGTGAGACAGAGAAATGAGAGTTGACATTTCTCTGTCTCACATTGCATTCCCGGTTGGTCTAAGGCGGCTTGTCAGGCGCCTATGCTGTAACCATCTTAGGGTTTTTGCCGAACTGATTTTCGCCAGGAGTACTGTCTTGAACCAGGAAAACAATCAGAACGATACCGCCGACGAACGGTACAAGTCCGATCAATATCCACCAACCACTGCGGCCAGTGTCGTGGAGCCGGCGCACCGCCACGGCTATGCCGGGAATCAGAAGGGCCAATAAATAGATCGCGCCCAACAGACCCATAGTGCCTGGGAAGGCTGATGTTCCTAGTATTCCGTCAACAATCAACAGAACTATGGAGATGATGACGTTGAACAGGAAGAACATCCAATACTCCTTCCGCCTAGCTCTACCGTTAAAGTCCGCGTACTTTTTCAAGACTTCGAGATACCAGTTCATTATCTGCTCCTTTCCTTGGCGCCTCCACCGAGTTCGATAGACGGTCGCCATGGTGTTGCCGACGCCTGAGTTGAAACCGGGAGTCGACGCCCGGTCATAGGGGATTTCCCAGACCCATGTAGCGACAGAGGACGAAGACCAATTGCTCGTCATAACGTCCGAGGAACTTCTTTGTGTGTTTTTGACCGGGGCGCCGTCCGCCGAGATTGCATGAGTGTCACTGCTGACCGAAGGAGAAAACTGCGACGGACCGAGTACTGCTTGAGTCTGAGACGCGGGGAGTATACTCCTGCGCCATGGTCATCGCAATCAATTTAATTTATCGGCGCCATTACCAGGCATTGGGAAGCCGAATCAGTACCGCGAGCGTGGCTCCCGCAAGTAGTCTACTCCGGGAGTCCGCTCGCTACCGCTCGCGGTACTGATTCGGCGCGGGTTAACTTTTCAATATCGCGAGCTAAAGCCTCCAACCCTTAAAACAACACCTTCAACCCGAACTGGATGCGTCGCGGGCTGTCGGCCGAAATGAGTCTGCCGAAGGAAGGCGAGCCGACGAAGTTGTCCGGCAGGCCGAAGTTCGGATGATTGAACAGATTGAAGAACTCCGTGCGGAATTGAATCGTGGCGGCTTCGCGGATCGCGGTGTTCTTGACGATCGAGAAGTTGACGTTCTTGAAACTCGGCCCGTCCAGGATGTTGCGGCCTGAATTGCCGAAGCTGCCGAACGGCGGGGTGACGAAGACCGATGGCGAGGTGTTGAACCACCGCTCCGTGGTCGGGTTGTCCAATTTGGCCGAGCCAACCAGATTGGGGCGGTCATTGCCCAGGAATCCGAGGTTCGAGACGCCGGTGTTGCTGTTGTCGAATTCGGGCAACAGCGCGACCGTGAACGGGCGGCCCGATTGCAGCGTGATTACGCCGTAAGTCTGCCAGCCGGTGAGCAGCGTTGTGGCTATCCCGGCATTGCCGAGCAGGCTCTTTCCTTTCCCGAAAGGCAAGTCGTAGGAATAGCTCAGCGAAAAGCGATGGCGCACGTCGAAGCCGGAGCGCCCGCGCTCGCCGCGCAGGTTGAAACTGTTCTGCGGATAGTTCGGGTCGCCCGCGCTGGAAAAGATGCCCGAGGCGTTGTCAATCGACTTGCCATAGGTGTAAGCGCCTAGAAGCGCGAGGCCGAACGCCAGCCGCTGCTGCAAGCGCGCCTGGAAGCTGTGGTAGTTGGAAGCTGCGCTTCCTTCCTGCTGCGTGATCTCGCCGAAAAGCGGATTGGGAGGCAGATTCGGCTGTTGCGGGCTGGCCTGCGGCTGATTGATGTCGCGCGCGGCGAGCAGCTTCGAGCCTTTCGATCCGACGTAAGCGAACTCGGCTACGAGATGGTCGCCCAACTGTCGCTGCACGCTCAGATTCCAGTGCTGCGTGTACGAAACGCGTAGGTTGCGGTCGAAGGCGAAGGCCGACGGCGGCGATTGGCTCGGAGTGTTGAACGGGAACGGATTGAAGATCGTCAGCGGCGCCTGCGGCAGTTGGAAGAAGAAGCGGAAGTCGAAGAAGGGCGCGTTGAAATACAGCCCTTCGCCCGGAGCGAGCGGCGATTGATCATAATAAACGCCGTACCCCGCGCGAACCACCGTCGCGCGTTCAAACGCCCAGGCCAAGGCGATGCGCGGCGCGAAGTTGTTCTTGTCGGAGTCGTAGCCGGCGCGCGGGACGCCGTTTGTCCCGACCTGAACCAGTCTGCCAGTCGCGGGATTGTAGATGTTGGCGCGGTCTTCGGCGTCCACGGGCGGCGAGTTGTATTCATAGCGCAACCCGGCCGAGAGAGTCAGTCGCGGCGTGACGCGGATGCTGTCATTGAAGAAGAAGTTGTAGCTTTCGGTCCGCAGATGCTGATGGTTGTCGAGCCGCGCGCCCCCGGTGACCAGAGGCAATCCCAGCAGCAGATTGGCCAGCGCGTTGCCGGTTATGAACGGAATCACCGCCGGCGTTCCCTCTGGCAGCCTGAAGGAGACTTGCGACGGGAAAGTGAGCAGGCCGCGCGATTGCACGTCGCGGAAGGCGTTCTGCCGCGCGTACTGGAAGTTGAATCCGAATTTGAGCAAGTGAGCGCCGCGGGCGTATGTAGCCGTGTCGAGGACCTGATAGACGTTTGTGGCGCTGTTCTGCGGGTTGTTGAATTCATGGCCGAGCGGCGAAAAGCCCGTGACGCGGATGAAGCTCAGGCCGAAATCGCGCGGGTCGTTCGACAGCTCAGGCAATCCGACCTGTCGATTGACGCTGACGCCGGGATTTTCGACCAGCACCTGATTGCTCACGCGGTTGTAGGCCACTCGCGCGTCGTTGATGAGCCGCGGTGAAAAGACGTGGATCCCGCCGAACGTCAGGTTCTGCCCGCGTCTAAGAAGGTTGTTGCCGTAGCCGGGCACGAAGACCTGTGTCACGCCTGAAAAAGGCTCGAAGAGCGTGCGGTCAGCGAAACTGTAGCGCGCAGAAAATTGCGTGGCCGCGCTGTATGTGTGGTCGACGCGCACGTCGAAGAGGTCGTTGCGGTCGCGCTGGATCGGCGACGACGCGAAATTCAGGCCCGGAACGCTCCTATTCGGCAGCGGGTAGAGCGCGGCGATCCCCAACCCGATCGGGTTGAGAAATCCCTGCGGTATTTGACCGCCGGGGAAGGGAAACTGCGTCCCGGGAATGAGGGGAGGCCCGGAAAGGCTTTGCGAAAAATCTCCCACGCGCTCGCGAGCCGTCGGCACGTTGGCCAGCCGCGTGACGCCTTCGCGGAAACGCGCGCCTTCGTAATCGCCGAAGAAGAATGCGCGATCTTTGACGATTGGGCCGCCGAATGAAAAACCGAACTGGTTGCGCTGATTTCTCGGGTCGGGCTGGTCGGACGGAGCGAAGAAGTTGCGCGCGTCGAGGACCTGGTTGCGCAGGAATTCATATGCCGTTCCGTGAAATCCGTTCGTGCCCGACTTGAGCACGATGTTGACTTGCGCGCCGGCGCTGCGTCCGAACGAGGCGTCGTAGGCGCTGGTCAAGACTTCGAATTCGCGGATCGCGTCTACAGGCGGTTTGACGCCGAAGGTGTTGAGCTTCGGGTCGACGTTGTAGACGCCGTCGAGCAAGAAGTTGTTGGCGTCTTCGCGCGAACCGTTGACGCTGAACGCGAAATCGCCGCGCACTGAGCCGGCGGAGCCTTGCGCGGCAGGGGTTGCGCCGGGCGTGAGCAGGCTCAACTCCAGAAAGTTCCGGCCGTCGAGCGGCAGCCCGGTCACTTGCCGGTTATCAATCACCGCGCCGAGCGACGCGCTTTCGTATTTCAACGGGCTGGCGGCGTCGCCGATGATGATCGGGGGATCCGTCGCGGCCGCAACTTCCAATGTCACGTCCAGCCGCGCCTCCTGGTTGACCCGCACAACGAGAGTTTCAGAGGATTTCCGGAATCCTTCATGTTCGACATCCAAGCGATAGGAACCGGGTCGCAACAGCGATATCGTATAATCGCCGTTCCCATCAGTCTTAACAATCCTGGCTTCATTTGTCTCCTGCTCGATCAATTTCAATTGCGCCCCGGGAATCGAAGCGCCGCGGGGATCTGTGACGCGCCCGCGAACGGCGCCGCGATAGTTCTGTGCGAGCGCCGTATGCGCAAAACTCATCACAGCCATAAGAAGTCCCAAGGCGATCCTAAAGGTGATTCTGGTCTTCACAATTCAACCTCTTCATATTTTTTGATATTTCGGGAGCTGGTTTGAGACACAGCTTACGCCTGCGCTTCAACGAAAGTTTCAGTCATTAATTTTGGATTTCGATCCACTAACTATACTGTTAACTATTGGTACGCCGGTACAGTACCGCGCGCTCTGATTTATGCAAATACCTAAAGACATAGTTAACGCTGTACTAACCAGGTCGGCGTCGTGGCGCTAACGCTTCTCGGATTGAGCTTTTCGCCTGGCGTCCTCGATCAATCGCTTGTACGCGGCCTCATTGCGAATAGATGCGAAATCCTCGTTTCCGGCGATTTCGTCGGCGTTCGTGAAACCCAATTCGACGGCCTTCTTCAAGGCCTCAAGAGCTTGCCTCTTGGAGCCGGCGAGCGCGCAGGCTCTGGCCAAGGAGAAAAAGATTTGCGGGTTGTCGGGTCTAATCTCGGCGGCCAGCGCCAGACTCGCGGCCGCTTCCTGATATTTCCTGGCGCCGCGATGACGATTGGCCTGTTCGTTCACCGAGACGTAAAACTCGCCCAGCGCGCGTCGCGCCACCAGACGGTCAACGCTTTCGTCCCTGCTCGCGGCTTTCATTCGCAAATCGGAGATCATGTTCTTCACCTCCATTCTCGCCACGGCCGGGTTCTCCGCCGTATTCAATCGTTCGCGCGCGGCGAAAAACTCCTGCGAGAGTCGCCGTTGCGACTGTTCCGCCGTCTTCTCTCGTTTGAGACGGTCTTTAACCTCACTGCTCGATCTCAACTCATCGGCTCTTTTGGCGAATTCAGGCGCCTCGCGCAGGCCGTTGAAATCCTTCGCTATCGCTTCGTATTTCAAAAACGCCTCGTAGACGCGTTTGGCCGATTCGTCGGCGCGCGCCTCTCCGGCCAATTTGTCGAACAATCCGGCGATCAGTTTATCGTCGCGCTCCCTTCTGCCCGACTTCATAGCCTGAAGCTCCATCCACTCTACCGCCGCTAGACAGAAATCCGGCGGGGCCCACGTGTGATCGCCGTCGAAAGTAACGAATCGATTGGCGGAGCCGATTGAATCCAGCGTCTTGTGAAGCTGTCGCAACTCGATCCAGTTGAAATCCTCCACGCCGGCGACGCCGAAGACCGGGAACGGCAACGGCTTCTCCGGCTGCTTCGCCTCCGAAAATCCCGCGCCGCACAGGATCACGCCCGCCGCGCCTCCTCCGGGGGATTGGGCGGGGGATTGGGCGGGGGATTGGGCGAGCGATTGGGCCACAAGGCCGGCGACGCGGGCGCCGCCCGACATTCCGGCTGTGTAAACGCGATTCTGGTCGATCGAAAACCGCGTTTGCGTGTCGTCAAACATGGCGTTAATGATCTCGGAGAGCGGCCTGTCGGGGAAGTTGCGAGAATTGTTCGAGCCAACGATGATG
>Ga0207428_10002027_pt1 | contig 20466 bp, 24 predicted proteins | sample RhiMethybrSRZTD1_FD_187600 | JGI IMG/M metagenome (GOLD analysis project Ga0207428, IMG submission 187600) | Populus rhizosphere microbial communities from Tennessee, USA - Rhizosphere MetaG P. TD hybrid SRZTD1 (SPAdes) (version 3) | ecosystem: Host-associated > Plants > Roots > Rhizosphere >...
GATCTGATCGCGGCGAGGCGAGAGCATAGCATCGAAGCGACGGCCTTCGTCGTTCCTCGCTACGGACAAGTCTTCCGCTATTAGGACGAAGGAGCCGGGCATCAGCACCCTCCGTCTCGACTCGCGGCGTATGGATGGACGTGATCCGCACGAGAGGCATCGCGTCGCAACGCCGCTTGAGCTGCTTTTCGATCTGACGTTCGCGACGAGTTTCGGGCTGGCCGCGTCTCAACTCGCCGACGCGCTGGCAGCCGGCCGCTACGCTGCGGCCGTGCTCGGCTTTGGCTTCGCCAGCTTTGCCATCTGCTGGGCCTGGATCAACTTCTCCTGGTTTTCTTCGGCCTACGACACCGACGACTGGCTGTTCCGGATTGTGACCATGGTGCAGATGGTCGGCGTCCTCGTGTTGGCGACCGGCCTGCCTCGGATGTTCGCGTCAATCGAACGGGGCCAACACTTGGACAATTCCGTGATGGTCCTTGGCTACGTCATCATGCGCGTAGCCCTTGTCTTTCAGTGGCTGCGCGCCGCAAAACAGGATCCGGGCCGGCGCCGTGCGTGCCTGACCTACGCTGCGACCGTTTCGGTCGCGCAAGTCGGGTGGGTTGTTCAGATCGTCATCCCTTTCTCGACGTTGGGCGCGTTTGTGCTCGGCTCAGCGCTTGCGCTCATCGAGTTGACGGGGCCCGTGCTTGCCGAACGGAAGGATAGAGGCACTCCGTGGCACGCGCACCACATCGCGGAGCGCCACAGTCTCTTCGCGATCATCGCGCTAGGGGAGGGCGTCGTCGGAACAGTCGCGGCGCTTTCGGCCGTCGTCGATCAGCAGGGATGGACGCGGGACGCGGCACTCGTTGGCACCGCAGGCACAGGACTCACCTTCGGGATGTGGTGGATCTACTTCCTTGTGCCGTCGGCGCAGATTCTTCACCAGCATCGCAAACGAGCCGCCGTCTGGAGCTGCGGCCAGATGCTGATCGTGACGTCCGTCGTCGCGACTGGCGCGGGCCTGCACCTCGCGGCGTACTTCATCGACCACGAGGCTCGCATCACGACCGCCGCCGTCGTGCTCGCCGTTGCCGTTCCGGTTCTGATCTTCATCGCGTCACTCTCAGCCCTCTACTACTACCTGGTTCGAAGGTTCCATGCGTTCGACGCGCCGCTGTTGATCGTGAGCTGTGCCGTCGCGATGTGCCCAGTCGTCGCCGCGTGGCTCGGCGTCGGTCTGGGCACATGTCTCGTGATCCTCATGCTCGCTCCAGCGGTCATAGTGGTCGGATATGAGGTGCTGGGATACCGCCACCAGACGGCGGCGTTCGCGGACTAGAGTGCACGTGCGTGTGTGCCATATCTGGACTCTTCTTTGACGATATCCGTCGGGTCGTTCTGTGCCGGAGATTCACGGCCAGCCACGACCGACTTCATTGGCCGGAAGCCACGCGAAGCACCGCCGCTGAGTGTTCCAGTTGTTCGCGTTCACTGAGGCTCATTTCAGGGTCGATCACGTGCAGGGCGCCCTGAACGCCCACGACGGTCGGAAGGGACATGGCGACATCTCGAAATCCCGACACGCCATTCTGGACGCGCGAGACCGTCAAGACGCGACGCTCATTGCGCAGAATGCACCGCAACAGGTCGGCCGTGGCCATCCCAATCGCGTGGTTGGTGGCGCCCTTCCGACGGATAACCTCTTGACCGGCCCGTCGCACGTTGTCCGCCACTATTTCTTCGCGCTGATGCTGCCACCCATTCCAGTCCCTCAAGGGAACGTCGCCGACGCGCGCGGACGACCAGAGCACGACTTCGGAATCGCCATGCTCACCGATTACGTAAGAAGATCTTTTGGAGAACGCCGTATCCCCTGTTCGAGGGATCCTGCAGATGGGTCGCGAGCCTTGGCTTGTCGAGGTGCATGATGTCTTCGCCGCCCCGCGGGGCCGTGCCGACCAGGATCAAGCGCCGGCAGATCGCTGGCCGGTCGAGCGCCAGTCGCTGGGCGACCATTCCGCCCAGTGAGAAACCGAGCACGTCGCACGTTTCAACACCGAGCCCATCGAGGAACGCTGCGGCATGCGTGGCCATACCGTCGACGGTTGTTGGCACCGAGCCCGACGAGCGCCCGATGCCGGCGTTGTCGAAGAGAATCAGCTCTCGTTCTCCGGCAAGGGCGTCCGTAAGCGCGGGATCCCAGTTGTCGAGGGTGCCCGTGAAGTGTTGGAGGAGCAGCAGCGGATGCCCGGAGCCGCTACCGAACCGACGGTAGGCATAGCGTTCGCCGCCCTTTACCTCAAGGAACTGGGTGCGAGCCCTAGTAGAGACGCGCGTACCTGATGACACGACAATGCCTCCGTCAACCACTTCGGGAGCCGCGTTCAGCTTATGGCTTCGCCGCGTGCGCAGAACTCCACAACGCCCATCCGGGATTCACCCGGTTTGGATAGAGTTTCAGCATCTTCTCGTACAGTTCTTGCCCGCTCGATGTCGTTGCTTTGAGCCGGTCGAAGTCTCGGATGTATCGCCGCGTCTCATCTATGGTCTCGGGCCTGTCGTCGTTTTCTGGCCGCTTATGTGAGGCGATAACTGCGCGAGGCTTGAGGGCCTCAATCTTGTCGAGCGCGGCGAGCCACTCCTGCCGCGTCTCCGCCGTCGACTCCACGAGATACAAATGGACGTCGTTGTAGACCGCATCACCGGCAACCACGAGCCCAATCGAAGGGACATGGAGGCACGTGGTGTGATCCGTGTCGGTATGACCAAGCTCCACAGCGATCGCGTCGCGCCCTTCAAGATCGATCACGTGTCCTTTGAGCTCCTCGGCCATTACTAGTTTCTCGGGAATCTGACCCGGAAATCCCGCCCTCCACGCGGCGAGGCCCTGTGGCGACGCATTCCCTTGCATCACTTTGACGGTATTCGGCGTCGCCACGACTCTGGCGTTCGGAAATCGCTCGAGAACGGTACCCACGCCAAACCAGTGATCTCCGTGACCATGTGTGATGTAGATGGTCGTCAGGTTCTTGTGCTTGGACGCGACCCAATCCACCAGAGTGGTCGCCTGCTTGACGGTCATGAACGCATCCACGAGGATGGCGTCGCGCGTGCCATAGATCAGCGTAGACGCCATCGCCTGAAAAAACGTCTCGTGTACGCCTTCGGGCCGCTGGGCTTGCGCGATGGGTATGGCCGGAGTCACGAACACGTCCCACTTCAATGGCTCCGCCTGTGAGCTTGTCGATTCGTCCTTGAGCCCTTTGCTCATGGAACACAACGCTAGAGAAAGTCACGTATCCGCTCAAGGACGAAAATGCGCCGAATCCGGCCGTCGCGTCAGGCGCACTCCTCGCCGGAATACAATGCACGGAGATGCATCGCGTGGGGCTCGTGGTTGTCGGCGACTTTCAGATCATGAGCTGCGCGGCGGTGGCGGCGTTCGACGTCGCCAACATTTTCGCCGGGAGAAAGTTCTACGAGGTCCGAGCCATCTCGGAGCGTGGCGGAACTGCGCGGAGCTCCATCGGCGTCGCGATCGAAACCGGGCGACTATCCGGATCGTACGACACCTTGCTCGTGGCCGGTCCAACGGCGATCGCGCCCTCCAGTAAAAGGGTCTTGGCGTACTTGCGCCGCGAAGCCACGCAGTCGCGTCGGGTCGCGTCGATCTGCACAGGTGCATTCGTTCTCGCGGAGGCGGGAATCCTTGATGGCCACCGAGCGACCACGCATTGGCTCTATACCCGAGAGTTGCAGGCACGGTATCCGAACGTGCGCGTGGAGGAGGACCGCATTTTCACCCACGATGGTCGCGTCTGGACGTCGGCCGGGATGACGGCGGGCATAGACCTCGCGCTGGCGTTGGTGGAGTCTGATCTGGGTGCCGATATCGCGAGGCAAGCCGCGAAAGGGCTGGTCGTGTATCACCGGCGCGGCGGAGCCCAGGCGCAGGAGTCAGCATTGCTGTCCATGGCGGCGCAGTCCGATCGCATCCAGACAGCGCTCTCCTACGCACGGCAGAATCTTCGTTCCGACCTCTCTGTCGACGAACTCGCGGCAGCCGCGCATCTGAGCGTGCGACAGTTTTCGCGTGCCTTCCGGCAGGAGACGGGCCAGTCTCCCGCAAAGGCGGTCGAAGCGCTGCGTGTAGAGGTCGCGCGGGTGATGCTCGAAGAAGGCTCGCATTCCGTCGAAGAGATGGCAGATGCGACCGGTTTCGGCAACCGCGAGCGGATGCGTCGCGCATTCGTCCGCGTGTTCGGACGGCCGCCACAAGAACTCCGACGCGACGGGCGTGACAACGGCGCCGGCGCGCACGTCGTCGCTCTACGAGCGAGGAGAGAACGGAGCTGAAGCGTCAACCGGCGCCACGAACCCCGATTGGGTCGACGAACGCATGGATGGCGGGCATGGCAAGACACATCTCCGACCAGCGCGCAGCGATAACGAGCTTTTTCCGGCGATGTCCAGCCTTATCCCATCCGGCTGGTGAACTGGTTCTGGTCGAAATAGTCGCGCCAGGCGTTGATCTTGCCGTCACGGACCTCGAACGCCCCCATGACCTGCAGCTCGAACGACTTGCCAGGGAGCCTGAAGACGTCCACCCGCTCGGTCATCACGACCGGACCATTGGCTGCGATGTTGATGACGCGGAACTCGATGCTCTCGATGCCCGGTGCGCCAGGGCGGATGAACGAGGCGATCGTCTTTGCGATGGCCTCCCTGCCCGTGACGGGCGCCAGCGGGATATTGTGGTAGACGGCGTCGTTGGTGAAAAACGCGGCCAACTCGGTGGCGCCGACATTGTCGGACCACGCCGCGCAGAACCTGCGCACTACTTCGATCGGGCTCTCCATCTGGCTCCCCCTGCGGTCGATCTGGTTGCCATTTCGGCGGGCACCCATCAATGCCAGCCCCGCCGCTAACACTATTCCGGCACCAATGCCGGCGTCATCCATGAACGAAATCGTGACGCCTGGCGACCATCGAAGAGGCGCCTCCCCGCCGACGGGAGCGTGATCGTTCTCCGTTTCCTGCCAGAAAAAATCTGGCAGCATGTGATGGTGGGTATCGACGGTCAACCGCGTGTCTTCTCGAGCGGCCATGGTCGATCACACGTGGTGGTCGAGAATCAGCTGTGCAGCGCGGCCCGCGATCATGTGGGCCGATGCGTTGGTCCCGGGCCCTGTAATGATCTGTGGCATCACGGAGGCGTCCGCCACGCGCAAACCCAACATGCCATGCACGCGAAGCTCTGGGTCGACGACTGCGAGCGTGTCCACGCCCATCTTGCACGTCCCAACTGCGTGTCCAAAACTCGCCGAGGCCAGTTTGGCAAGTTCCCGGATCTCCTCGGCGCTCGCCTTGGGCCCTGGGATGAGTTCGCTCTCGCGCACGCTGTCGAAGGCCTGCTGATTCCCAAGTTCACGCGCGGCTTCGATGGCGCGCACAACGGCCGTGAAATCGTGATCAGTGCCGAGGTAGTTGCCATCGATGACGGCGGCGTCCTGAAAGTTGTCGCTGGCCAGGCGAACCGAACCTTTGCTGGTGGGTTGCACGAGAGCCGGTGCGATTGTCAACGCGTCTGCGGGAGGAGTGCCAAAGCGCGCGGCCACTTCGGGCGTCACCACCGGCAGTTGATGAAGCACAAGACTGATGTCGGTATCACCAGAAGGACTGCTCGACAAGTACGCCTCGGCCTCGACGGCGTTGCTGTCGGCCGGCCGATCCGGCATCTTGCCTCTGTACTTGAGGACGACGCCGGAGACGAGCACATGGTCCTGCAGATTCGCGCCAACGCCAGGCAGGTTCTCGACGACGTCGATTCCAAGACTGCGAAGCGCCTTGGCCTCGCCAACGCCTGAGAGCATCAGCAGCTTCGGGCTATTGATGGCGCCAGCGGCAAGGATCACTTCCTTGTCGGCCGCGATGTCCTTGACGGCGCCGTCCGTCATCAGCTTGACGCCCACGCAACGAGTGCCTTTGAAGTTGAGTTTCACGACATCGCTATTGAGCAGCAGCGTGAGGTTCGGCCTCGACAATGCCGGGCGCAGAAAGGCGCGAACGCCGCTGACCCGAGTCCCATCCGGGGCGATGTTCATGTTGATGTAACCAGCGCCGGCGCGCACCGGCCCGTTTACGTCATCCAGAATGGGCAGGCCCATTTGTCGTGCGGCATCGAGGAAAGCCGGCGCCGTGGGATGAGGATCTTTCGGCCGGCGGATATGTATGGGGCCACCGACGCCGCGCCAGGTATTGGCGCCGCCCTCCCAATCTTCCTGACGTTTGAAGACCGGAAGCACGTCGGCGAAGGCCCATCCCTTGGCGCCGTTCTTCGCCCACCTGTCGTAGTCCCGTTCCATACCGCGCATCCACACCATGGCATTGATGCTGGTGCCGCCGCCAAGGACGTGACCGAGGGCCATGTTGAATTTGCGATTGTTCAATCGCGGCGACGGGTTGACGGGAAGGTGGTAGTCGAGCGGCCCGCCGACGTTGTAGAACCAGATGCTCGGGTTCGCGATCGTTGGCGCGTCATCAGACCCTCCCGATTCGATCACCAGGACTTGCGCGCCGGAAGCGGATAGCTCCGCGGCGAGCACTGAACCGGCCGCGCCCGCTCCCACCACGACGAAGTCGTACCGCTCGCTTCCGCTCACTGTGTTGGCCATGCTGGAATCCGCCATTAGAACGGGTACTGCCGTTGACCGCTATGCGAGTTAATCCAGATCACGTCGCTGAAATCATCCAGGCTGCGGGGCCCCATGCGGCCCCAGCCGCTGTCGCGAACGCCGCCCATGGGCGCGTGAATCTCGTCAAGGACCGTCGGAGAATTCACATTCACGCACCCAGGGACATTGCGTGTCATCCCGCCTCCCCGTTTCGACCGGTGAGTCAAGGGACGGCTGATTGAGTAATCGTTGGAGCTACGCAGCCGTCGCTATGACCTGCGAATCAATCGAGAGCTTCACCTCGTCGCCAACGACGACGCCCCCGGTTTCGAGCAATTGGTTCCAGCCCAGACCAAAATCCTTGCGATTGAGCTTTCCGGTTGCGCTGAACCCGGCACGATTGTTCCCATATGGATCCTTGGCGATGCCCTCGAACGTCACGTCGAGCGTGACTTCCTTCGTGACGCCGTGCAGCGTGAGATCGCCGACCAGGCGGTATTGGTTCGTGTCGCGCGACGTGCTCTCGACGCGTCGGCTTCTGAAGGTCATCGTTGGATACTTGTCGACTTCGAAGAAGTCGGGCGATTTCAGATGCGCGTCCCGCTGCGGCTCACGTGTATCGATGCTCGCGACGCCAACCGTCGCCTCGAGCTGAGCGCGTGAGAAGTCCCCGTCCGGCACGATCACCGTGCCGGTGACGTCGCTGAAGCGACCTCGCACGGTCGCGATCATCAGATGTCTCACCGCGAACTCGACATGTGTGTGCGCGGGATCGACCTGCCAGGTGATTGCCTTCCCGAGTGTTGCTGCCTGCGTCGTCATCTCGATGCCTCCGCGATCCAGTGCCCTACGGCCTCCAGCACGAATCCTGATGACGTACGTCAATGGCAATTACCGGTCCCATTGCAAGTTATTGAATCCAAATGCTATGGCCCATAGTCGAAGTGACGAGATTTCGCCAGTGGCGAAATCGTGTACAGATCATCGAGAGGGAGGCCCGTCGTATGGAGCAACCGTTTGAAGAACAGTTGCGAACCATGCTGAACATGATTCCGGCACACACGTGGTACGCGTCTCTGTCAGGCGGGCTCATCTTCGTCAATGAACGAGGTGCGGACTATGTCGGGCTCTCGAGCGAGCATCCGCTTCGGTATGGAACCGACGCCTCCGCAGCATGGGACTCACATATCGCTTTTCTCCATCCCGACGATCACGACGAGACGCGGCGGGTCTGGTCTGAGTGTCTGAGAACCGGCCGCCCTGGCGAAGTGAGTTTTCGGGCCCGTAGCGCTGAAGGCGGCTACCGGTGGTTCCTCAGCCGCGCGGAGCCCCTACGAGCGAATGACGGCACGATCCGCTACTGGATCGGCATCAACTTCGATATCGAAGAACGCAAGCGAGCCGAAGGCGAACTTCGGCGAAGCCAAGCGTATTTGTCCGACGCGCAGAGGCTCAGTCGCACCGGCTTCGTCGGAATGGACGCAAGCACGAAGCGGATATTTTGGTCCGACGAGGCTGCGCGGATTTACGGATATCCCCCCGGAACGGAGCCAACACCGGAGCTGATACTGCAGCGATCTCATCCTGACGATTTGAGCCTCGTCAAAGATGCGCTCGAGAGCGCTGCGCAAGGCGGAAGCAACTTTGATTACGAGCATCGGCTGCTGATGCCGGATGGTTCGATCAAGCATCTGCACGATCTCGCCCATCGCGTGAGAGACGAAGCGGGCACCGAAGAAGTCGTCGGTGCGATCGTCGATATCACGGACCGCAAGGTATCGGAGGAAGCCGTCCGGCGAAGCGAAGCCTATCTGGCCGAAGCTCAGGAACTCAGTCACACCGGCAGTTTCGGCTGGAAGGTGTCGAGCGGCGAGATCTTCTGGTCCGACGAGACCTTCCGAATCTTTCAATGCAGTCCGGACACGACGCCGACGGTAGACCTTGCGCTCTCACGAGTCCATCCCGACGACCGCGAACTGGTTCAGCAGCACCTCGATCGCGCACAGCGTGACTCCCAGGCGTTTGATTTCGAGCATCGCCTGCAATGTCCCGACGGGTCTGTCAAACACGTCCGCGTGACCGCTCACCCGTTGCGGAACAGCGCGGAGGACATCGAGTTCGTGGGAGCGATTACCGATGTGACACAGCAACGTCGGGCGGAAGCGGTGATCCGAGCACAGGAAGCGGAGCTTCGCGACGTCGTCGACACGATTCCGGCGATCGTGTGGAGTGCCCTACCCGACGGGGCGAATTCGTACGTGAACAGTCGATTCGTCGAGTACTGCGGGATGCCGCCCGAAAAGATTGCCGGATCGGGTTGGCATGCGGCAACCCACCCCGACGATCTCGAGCGTCACAACGCGAAGTGGCTCGCGTGCGCAGCGAGCGGCGAACCACTGGAAGACGAGGTCCGGTTCCGCCGCGCGGACGGCCAATATCGCTGGCATTTGCAGCGTGGCGTGCCCCTGCGCGATGAGGGCGGTCACATTGTGAAATGGTATGGCGTCCTCACGGACATTGATGACCGGAAGCGCGCAGAAGACAAGATCCGCGCCCAGGAGACAGAACTACGGCAAATATTGGACCTGGCTCCGCAGATCATCGGTGTCTTGGGCCCTCAGCGCGAACGTCTCTATGCAAACCGCGCTGCGCTGGCCTATTACGGCGTCACCCTCGACGAATGGCGCCAGAGAACCTTTGGACCCGAGGTACATCCAGACGACTTCGATCGCGTGAAGGCGGTAGTGGATCGCTCGGTGGCGAACCCCGCCGCTTACGAGGCTGAGATGCGGCTTCGTCGCGGCGACGGAACCTATCGCTGGTTTCTGATGCGTTACAACCCGCTTCACGACGATCACGGGCGGCTGGTCCGATGGTATCTCTCGTGTACCGATATCGACGATCGTCGGAGGGCTGAGGAGCGGCTCCATCTGGAGAACGTGGCGCTGCGAGAGGAAGTCGACAAGGCTTCGATGTTCGAAGAAATCATCGGCGGGTCGCCAGCGCTGACCGCCGTATTGGCCCGAGTCTCCAAAGTGGCAAGCAGTGACTCGACCGTCCTCATCACCGGTGAGACCGGTACGGGGAAAGAACTGGTCGCGCGAGCGATCCACCGGCGATCCAAGCGCTCCGCGCGAGCGTTCATCGCCGTCAACTGCGCCGCGATCCCGCGCGATCTGATTGCCTCCGAGCTCTTCGGTCATGAGAAAGGCGCCTTTACGGGTGCGGTACAGCGGAGGCTGGGCCGCTTCGAGTTGGCGGATGGCGGCACGATCTTCCTCGATGAAGTGGGCGAACTGGCGGCCGAGACCCAAGTCGCACTCCTGCGGGTGCTCCAGGAACGAGAGTTCGAGCGGGTAGGAGGCGGCGAGCGGATCCGCGTCGACGTCCGCGTGATCGCCGCCACCAATCGTGACTTGTCCGCGGAAGTCGCGGAGGGTACGTTCCGCCAGGATCTCTTCTACCGGCTCAATGTGTTTCCCCTTGACGTGCCGCCTCTCCGGGAACGCCGAGAGGATATCCCGCTACTTGTCGAGTATTTCATCGGGCGCTACGGCCGGAAGGCGGGCAAGCGGTTCAAACGCGTCAGCAGACGAACGCTCGATCGGCTGAAGGCGTATCCCTGGCCGGGGAACGTTCGCGAGCTGCAGAACGTGATAGAGCGCTCGGTCATCGTGTCCGACACCGACGAGTTCACCGTTGACGAAAGCTGGCTCCCTGGAAGTACTGTCGCCGAAAGTCGTCTCGGGCTGTCTGGCCAGGTGGCCGCGCACGAAAAAGAAATCGTCGAAGAGGCGCTCCGGGCGAGCGGCGGCCGTGTGGCGGGTCCGGCTGGCGCGGCCGCCCGCCTGGGACTGCCGCGTTCCACGCTCGAATCGAAGATTCGCCTGCTGAAGATCAACAAGAGCCGGTTTCGCTCGCGAGCCCCGAGAGGTTCCTGATCCCTTCGGCGCTGCTCAGGCCTGGAGCCTCGGACGCAGAAACCCGCCGATGGCATCCAACGCCTGCGCGGCTGCCTTCAGACGACCGATGCCGGCAACGAAGCCGTGCGGCATGCCCATCCATATGTCGAGGTGCGCGTCACCACCTGCCGCCACCATGCGCTCGATGTAGCGCCGCGAGTCGTCGAGTAGCAGCTCGTCGTCGCCGACATGAATCCGAACCGGCGGCAAGCCGTCGAACCGGCCGCGCAACGGCGACGCGAGGGGGTTGTTCGGGTCGGCCGTCTGCAGATAGGAGCTCACGAGCTCGGCGACCTGCGGCTTCGTGAAGTAGTGTTCCGCGTCCGCGCGCGTGTCATAGGTCGCGCTCGAGAGCGTCACGTCGGTGATCGGCGACAACGCGACCACTCCGACGAGAGACGCGTCGGGAGACGCGTCGTCGTTGACACAGGAGGCGAGGACCAGCGCCAGGTTCCCCCCAGCGGAATCGCCAGTCACTGCCACGCGCCGGATGCTCCTCCCGACGATACCTCGATATACCGCTGCCGTATCGTCGACGGCTGCGGGAAACGGATGCTCGGGAGCGAGGCGGTAGTCCGGCACGAACGCTTGTGCTCCAGCCCTCGCCGCGATCTGCGCCACGAAGTGGCGGTACCCGGTCGCGCTGCCGGCGTGAAACCAGCCGCCGTGCAGGTGCAGCAGCGCCTCGTCGGATCGGTGCGACACAGGGCGCACCCATAGACCGGCGACACCGCCCACAGTGTCGGACTCAAAGAAAACGTCCCGAACAGACGGCACACGCTCCATCAACGCGTCATAGGACGCGCGCGCTTCGATAGTCCAGCGCACGCCTTTCGCCGTTCGCGCGGCAGTCCTGCCCGCGTCGACCGACGACGCGTCTTCGGGATCCAGGGGATGGATCGTGACGGCTGTCCTCGACATGTCACCACCTGCTTCGTGTTCCACGCGTTCATCATCAAGGCAATTTTCAGTCCGCGTGTAATTCATGCAATCTCACGAGGATACGTTGCTGCTGGATGTCGAGATTTCGCCAGTGGCGAACTCTTGAACACTATTGGCGTCTCGATCGAACCCCTCGCCTGCGCTCTTCGCGTCCCTTCGATCGAATAGGTCCAAGAATCAGCAATCGCATGTCGCCAACAGTTTGCGAGCCCGCGCGTGGGCGAGCTACAGGCCGCGTGACAGTCGTGCGCAAAAGCTGGCAACAGCCGTGCAGTCATCGAGGCGGTGCCTTTCGGCCTGTTGCTGATCGGCCGCGCCCGTGGCGTGGCTTCGTCACGATCAGCTCGGGGCCCTCGCCTCTCGCGTCCGCTAAAAGGAGCCAGGCAGATGACTGCAAATGAAGCTGCGATTCGGAACGCCTATCAGGTCGCGGAAAATAAAGACGTCGCTGGATGGATCCGGTGCTTCACAGAGACTGGAACGTTTACCGACGAATCGATCGGCGTCACGTATCGAGGCGAGGAACTCGGTCGCACCGTCGAAGTCTACGCAGCAGCGTTTCCCGATATGCATCGCGAGTTGTTCCGATTCTTCGAGGCTGGGGACACCGTGATCGTGGAGCTGGCCCTCCAAGGAACCCACAAAGGACCACTGGCTCTACCCGCGGGCACGGTGCCAGCAACGGGCAAACGGATGGATGCGCCGTGCTGCGACGTCTTCCGTCTCGTCGATGGCAAGATTCAATCATTCAATTGCTATCCCTCTGGCACGATCATCCTGGCTCAGCTCGGAGTGTTTCCAAGTGAGCGCATTGCCTGACGACAAGAAGGCCGCGGTTTTACCGCAGTACTTCAGACTGGCTGATCAAGGCAGGGCGGAGGTTCTTGACCTATTTCACGAAAACGTGGAGCCATAGAACTGTTTCGTTCTGCTGATCGATCACCAAACGAGTCGATGAGGTTTCAGTCATGGCGAACGAGCGAACGATTCTCATCACCGGAGCGACTGGGCATCAGGGCGGCGCGGTTGCGCGAGCGTTGCGGAGCAGCGGGTTCAATCTGCGCGGCCTGACGCGCAAGCCGGAGAGCAGGCAGGCGGCGGCGCTGGCGCGCGACGGCGTCGACGTCGTCAAGGGCGATCTCGATGACGAAGCGACCCTGCGCCGGGTGTTGGCCGGCGCCTGGGGCGTCTTCGGCGTGCAGAACACGTTGGAGGCCGGTGTCGAGCGGGAGGAAGTGCAGGGCAAGCGTTTGGCGATGCTGGCGCGCGAGGCCGGTGTCGAACACTACGTTTACACATCCGTGGGATCGGCGCACAAGCAGACAGGCGTTCCGCACTTCGACAACAAATGGCGCATCGAGGAAACCGTGCGCGGCCTCCGTTTCCCGTCGCATGTGATCCTGCGTCCAGTGTTCTTCATGGAGAACCTGGTGGCGCCATTCAGTCTCCAGGGCGACAGGCTGTCCTCGGCGCTCGGGCCAAGCACGAGGCTGCAGATGATTGCGGTGGACGACATCGGCTGGTTCGGCGCGCGCGCGTTCACTGACGCCGCGGCCTTGAACCGCCGCGAGATCGACATCGCCAGTGATGTGCGAACGATGCCAGAGGCTGCGGAGATTCTGACGACGGCGTTGGGTCGGCCGATTGCGTTCGCGCAGACGCCGATCGAACAGGTCCGCCAGTACAGCGAGGATACAGCGCTGATGCTGGAGTGGTTTGAACATGTCGGCTACAACGCCGACATCGCGGGCCTGGAACGCGAGTTCGGCCGCCCGCTCACTAAGCTTCCCGACTGGGCGCGCCACCACGCGCAACCAAGCGGGCGCTGAAACGACGTGGTCTGACCGTCCGAGGCGTCCGTCCGCCGCATAGACTCGAGGAGCAATCGCATGAAAGCTGTCAGGGTGGTGGAATACGGTGGGCAGTTGGTGTTCAACGATGTACCGACGCCGACGATCGCACGCGACGAGATCCTGGTGAAGATCAAGAGTACCACTGTCAATCATGTGGATCTTGTCAAGGCCTCCGGAACGGCAAGACAAGTACTTCCGATCGATCTGCCGTGGATACCTGGTCATGAGTTCTCAGGGGTCGTCGAACAGATTGGCAGTGACGTTGCGGCATATGCGCCAGGTGATGCCGTGTTCGGGACCAGCGGAATGGGCGCGTACGCAGAGTATCTCGCGGTCAAGCCAGCAACAATCGCGAAGAAACCATCCAACCTTTCCTTTGAAGAGGCGGCATCAGTGCCCGTGGCCTCCCAAACTGCGTGGCAGGGACTCTTCACCCACGCTCACCTGGAAAAGGGACAAACGATCCTGATCCATGGTGGTGCCGGCGCTGTGGGAGGCTATGCCGTGCAATTGGCATCGCATGCCGGTGCCATCGTCATTGCCACGGCAAGTGGTGGCGACTCCCGGTACCTCAAGTCCCTGGGAGCCAGCCGCGTTATCGATTATCGAGAAGCGCAGTTCGAGAAGGTTCTTGGAGAGAAGGTCGATGTGGTGTTCGACCTGATCGGTGGCGACACGCAGAAGCGGTCGTTCCTGATCTTGAAGGAGGGCGGCCATCTCGTGTCCGCCACCCAGCCCGTATCGCCCGAATTGGCCGCGAGCCACCGCGTGTCGGGCGAGATGATGCGGCTCGCGCCGTCAGGCGACGTACTGGGCAGAATCGCGCGACTGCTGGAAGAGGGGACGATGCGACCGGACGTCGCGACCGTGTATCCACTCCAGGATGCGGCACAGGCATGGAAGGACATCACCGGGAACCTGCCAGGAGTTCATGGAACGTCGCCCAACGGGCCGGGAGCGGCCAGCCGCACGTCACACGGCAAGATCGTGCTTCGTGTCGCCTAGACATTAAGGGTCCCATGCGGCTCTCAGGAAAGGTCTGCATCATCACTGGCACCGGCGGGAGCATCGGCTGCGAAGCCGCGCGGACATTCGCTCGCGAAGGCGCCGTGGTCGTCGGATGTGATCTGACCGTTGATGCGGCACAGGCCACTGTGGACATGGTCCTGGCCGCGGGAGGCACGTACGCGACTGATGACCCGAATGTAGCGATCGCCGAATGGCACGCATCCGGTCGCGTCATTGGCAATGGAAATCCGTACGAAATGAGTTACGCAACGTTCGTCAGGTTCCGCAATGGGCTGATTGCCAACTATCGCGAATACTGGAATCCGATCGCGTTCACCGCAGCGATGGCAGGAACTCGCTTCGACGACTCCGCCAAATAGATGGTCAGCCGCGAGTCGCGCGGTCCGCCGAACGCCACCACGAGGCGGCCGGCCGGCGCATCCGCACGTTCCACGGCCTCGGCGAACGCGACGAACGAACCAACACAGCGGAGCGTATTCATGACTCGTCGTCGAATGTCACGCGCAACTGCCGGATCGCCCTCTGCGATCCCCGCCAGCATGAAATCCGCGGCGATCGATCGATTCGGTCCGCCCTCGATGCTGACACTACACGACGTGCCGGTGCCAACGCCGGGACCGCACGAGGTGCTCATCGCGCTCGAGACGGCCGGCATCGGCAGCTGGGATGCCTCGATTCGCGACGGCTCGCTGCGACAGTCCGGACGACCCCGATTCCCCCTGGTGCCCGGAGTCGATGGGGCCGGAGTTGTCGTCGCCAAAGGCGCGCGAGTCCGCCGCTTTCGACTCGGCGACCACGTCTACGCGTACGAGTGGGGCAATCGCCAGGGTGGCTTCTACGCAGAGTTTGCCGTCGCAGACGCCGCGCACGCGGCTCGTATCCCGAAGAGCCTCGACCTGCGCGACGCCGGAGCGGTTGCCACCACCGGCTTGACCGCACTCCAGGGCCTCGACGCGCTCGAGCTTCGGCCGGGACACACCGTGCTGATCTTCGGCGCGTCCGGTGCTGTCGGCACCATGGCAATGCAGTTCGCCGCGCAACGCGGGGCGCACGTCATCGCGACCGCATCCGGCGCCGCGGCCGCACGTCTCGTTCGAACGCTCGGCGCTCATCGCGTGATCGATGCCCGGCATACTCAATCGATCGATCAACTGCGGAAGTTTGCGCCGGACGGACTTGATCGTGTGCTCGCGCTCGCCGGGGGCGATGGCCTTGAGCGGTGTCTCGACTTCGTACGGCCCGGCGGACGCCTCGTGTACCCGAACGGCATCGAGCCGGTGCCCTCGAAGCGACGCACGTTCCGCGTGCGAGCCTTCGACATGGTCGCGTGTCCGCGGCAATTCGAGCGGCTGAATCGGCACCTCACGCAGGGTCGGGTTCGTGTGCCGATCACAGCACGCTATTCATTGGGGAAAGCCGCCCAGGCGCATTGGCGATTGGCTCGGCAACATGTGCTGGGGCGGATGGTCCTGCAGATACGTCGCGACGGGTCACGCCCTTGATTCATCGTCGCCGTCCTCGCTGCGCGTCTCGGGTTGGACCGCCTGAGACGGTAATCGAACGGTCGGTCTTTCAATGCGACGGTCTTCTTCGACAGCTTGGGAGCACCGATGTCTAGCGTCGATCCCGGGGGGCAAGCCGGGGCGGCCCATCGTGGCGGCGTAGAAGCTGGCACATTGCGCTTCGACGAAGTCGTCGAAGCCGTGCTCTCGCCGCAGCTGATTCAACCGACGATAGAAGGGATGACTCGCGGCCGTCGGCAAGTCCGTCGTCGTCACCCACATCGCCGGCTGGCGGTCGCGTTCTCCTTTGCCCATCGACATGCGCGACGTGTAGTACCGTTCTCTCGTATGGCGAAGTTGATCTACATCACCAATACGTCACTCGATGGCTACATCGAGGACCAAACCGGCGCCTTCGATTGGGGCAATCCCCGATCAAGTATTCGATTTCATCACCGAGTTGATGCGACCGATCGGAACCCATCTCCTTGGGCGGCGACTCTTTGAGACGATGGCGCACTGGGATGCACCGGTGGAGGGCTATCCGCCCGAACACCGTGAGTTCGCACGGGTCTGGCAGAAGGCCGAGCAGATCGTCTTTTCACGAACGCTTACAGATGCCCCGACACGCATGGCGCGTGTCGAGCGGGAGTTCGATCCCGAGGCGACTCGGAAGCTCAAGCGCGAATCGGAGCACGACATCTTCATTGGCGGTGCCGAGCTGGCAGGACTTGCGCTCGAATCCGATCTCGTTGACGAATGTCACCTGTTTCTCCACCCGGTGATCGTCGGCGGCGGAAAGCCAGCATTCCGAGCCGCCTTACGACGGGATCTCGAACTCCTTGAGACGCGACGTTTCGGCACCGGAGCAATCCACTTGCACTATCGCATGCGAGGCGCTACTCCGTAAGGCATGACTACCCGGCCGACTGTCACCACGGGCTGCTAGACAGCATCCTCAAGTATGTCGCTCCGGAACTCGGCTGGCGCTGACCGCGAATTCTCGTGGCCATGTATCTAGGTCGGCCTAGTCATAGCTTCAACCAACAGAGAGTACGATGACCACGATTTCGAAGGACGCTGACCTGATTACGTTGATCAACGTCTTTACCGTCGACCCCTCGAATCAATTACGGCTCGTCGAGCTTCTCATCAAAGTGACTGACACATTCGTTCGCCACGCGCGCGGCTTTATCTCGTCGAGTCTTCACCGAAGCCGAGATGGTACCAAGGTCACGATGTATGCGCAGTGGCGTGGTCTTGACGACTACGAAGCGATGCGGATGGACCCGGGGCCCCTTCCTTATCTCGAGGAAGCCCTCACCATCGCGAAGTTCGAGCCTGGGATCTACGACGTCGTCGAGTCATTCGCGCCGCCGCGTGACGCAGTCTGAGCGTCGCGTGCATCATCGTCGCCTGCGGTGACATTTGGGAGGTTAGTCGCCCGGAGCGCGGGTGGCCATCGCTTTTTGCGAACCACTCGGGGATGAAGGCTGTCTCTCCGCCCACGTGAGGAGCTCGTCGAGCGCCGGGCACAGGGACTGCCCCCACCTGGTCAGGTGGTACTCGACCTTCGGCGGCACCTGTGCGTGGACGATGCGCGCGACGATACCGTCGCGCTCGAGCTGCCGAAGTTGCTGGATCAGCATCTTCTGCGAGATCGCCGGAATCGCGCGCTCGAGATCCGAGAAGCGCAGCTTCCTCCCGCCGAAGAGATGGAACAGGATCACGAGCTTCCAACGACCTTCCAGCATCCGGATCGCGTGCTCGATCCCGACCGCCGCCGACGCGGGCGTGTGTTGACGCTTACTCATAGGTGAGTAGCCTACTTTATCGTGCGTTCTTGCGATTTCGTCGTGTTCTCCCTACAGTGACCTTTATGACGAAGGCTGCGGAACCCATCGATCTCCCCGCGCCCGTTGCGGCCTACTTCGCTGCAGATACGACAGGCGCTGAAGCCGTGGCCCAGTGCTTTACTGACGGCGCGGTCGTCATCGACGAACGACAGGAGTACCGGGGCCGCACGGCGATCGCGCGATGGAAGGCCGAGGCGTCTGCGAAGTTCCACTACACGGTCGACCGAGTCGGCGCCCACGTCTCAGGGGACCAAACCACTGTGACCGGCCGAGTGAGGGGAGACTTCCCGGGTAGCCCCGTCGACCTCCAATACCGCTTCACTCTCGAGGGCGACAAGATTGCTCGGCTCGAGATCACCCCGTGAGCTTCGACCTTGAACTGACCGGTCGACGCGCGCTCGTCACCGCCGGCACCAAGGGCGTCGGGGCGGCCGTCGTCGATGCGCTGAACAATGCCGGTGCGACAGTCGTCGCGACGGCACGCGCGATTCCCGCTGACGGAAAGACTGGCGTGCACTACATCGCCGCGGACATGACGACGGCTGCCGGCTGCGCGACCGTCGCGCAGAGTGTCCTCGACCGCCTCGGCGGGATCGACATCCTCGTGAATGTCCTCGGCGGGTCGAACGCACCCGCCGGCGGCTTCGCCGCCCTCGACGACGAGACGTGGGCGAAGGAGCTGGACCTGAACCTGATGCCCGCCGTCCGCCTCGATCGCGCACTGCTGCCGCCGATGCTCGCCCAACGTGCTGGCGTCATCGTGCACGTCACGTCGATTCAGCACGAACTCCCGCTCCCGGAATCCACCATGGCGTATGCCGCCGCCAAGGCGGCGCTGTCCACCTACAGCAAGGCGCTTTCGAAGGAAGTGAGCCCCAAGGGTGTCCGGGTGATTCGCGTCTCGCCCGGCTGGGTCGAAACGGAGGCGGCCGTCGCGTTGGCCGAGCGGCTGGCAAACGAGGCGGGCACCGACTACGAAGGCGGCAAGCAGATCATCATGCGGTCGCTCGGCGGCATTCCGCTTGGACGACCTGCCAAGCCCCGAGAGGTTGCAGATCTCATCGCGTTTGTGGCCTCTCCGCGAGCGGGTTCCATCACGGGCACCGAGTACGTGATCGACGGCGGAACGGTCCCCACTGCCTGACGAACTCGGATCTCCGGCGAAGCTCCGCCGAGCACCAAGCGCCGGTCGCGTCCTCCGATCGCTGAGCGCGCACGTCCGAACGGTTTCACCCCGAGTTTGCGTCAGCTAGAGGTTCTCCGGCCGGAATTTGCGGCGGCGGTTGATTGCGCCTCCCGAAATCATGAACTCGCCTTCGCCCCGGTAGTGGATCGTCTGTGGTCGTTTCGGCGACACGGCCACGTGTGCTTTGACGACCTCCCAGATGAACAAGCCGTAGGTTCGAATCATGCGAGTGTCAAGCAGACGACATTCGAAATTCGCGTAGCACTCCGCGATCAGGGGCGCCGCCACCTTCGTCGCCCGCTTCGAGGTCAGGCCGAACCGCTGGAATTTGTCGACGTCCGCACCGTGGCAGTTGCCGATGCCGACGACGGTGTCGACGAGGTCGACCGTGGGAAGATTGATCACGCACTCCTTCGAGCGTCGCAGCATTTGGTAGCTGTGGTTCTCTTCCCAGACGTAGCAGCCGAACAATGCTGGCGAGAAGCCCAGCATCATGTGCCAGCCCATCGTCATGACGTTGGAAGTCCCCCGCCATGTGGAGCTGACCAGCACGATCGGACCAGGCTCGAGAAATCGACGGATCTCGTCCAACGGATAGGACCTCTTCCGATACACGCGCTTCATGCGAATCCTTTCCCCGAAATCGCCACCGTGTCGCACCTCGAGTGGTCCCGACCCGTCAGGCGAATGGGAGCCTTGATCGTGCGAGGCATCTGCGACATCGTGTGGGCGATGGAAGGCGACCCTGTGACAGACGTCCTGACGTTGGCGAGCGCGCGATGCGTCAGGATCGGGACCTTGAAAGGGGGAGGGACCTGGGCGCTCAAATTCCCTCCGCCGCAGAAAATCAAGCTTACCGCGGTCGTGAAGGGTACCTGCTGGCTTGCCGTCGACGGCGAGCGGGCGCCGCTCCGGCTGGAGACCGGGGACGTATTCGTGGTGCCCGCCGAGCGGTCGTACGTACTCGCGTCGGATTTGAAGGCCACCCAGATCGACGGCCTCGCGCTGTTCACGAAAGCCGCAGACAACGTCGCAACAATCGGAGACGGCAAAGATTTGTTCGCCATCGGCGGACACGTGTCCTTGGACCCAGACCGCGGCGGCGTGCTCGCAGACGTGTTGCCACCGGTGATTCACGTCGATGCGAGTTCGCCTGAAGCCTCGACGATCCGATGGCTCCTCGACCAACTCGTGAAAGAGGTGACCACGAATCAACCTGGAGTCGGACTCGCATCGAAGCAGCTCGCGCAGCTCCTGTTCGTTCAGATCATCCGGTTCTATCTGGCTTCTTCGAACACGGTGACGACGGGATGGCTGCGAGCACTCAACGATGAGCGCATTGCGCCGGCTTTACGTCTGATGCACGGCGAGCCCAGCCGGGCCTGGCGACTGAGCGAGTTGGCGAAGCACGTGGGGATGTCACGAACCAGCTTTGCGCTGCGTTTCAAGGCGAACGCTGGCGTCGCTCCTCTCA
>Ga0207428_10002034_pt1 | contig 20440 bp, 14 predicted proteins | sample RhiMethybrSRZTD1_FD_187600 | JGI IMG/M metagenome (GOLD analysis project Ga0207428, IMG submission 187600) | Populus rhizosphere microbial communities from Tennessee, USA - Rhizosphere MetaG P. TD hybrid SRZTD1 (SPAdes) (version 3) | ecosystem: Host-associated > Plants > Roots > Rhizosphere >...
CTTGAGGTACTTGGCGCCCTTGCCGGGGGCGCGCACCTCGGGGATCGGCACGCTGATGTCGCCGGCGTCCTGGAAGGCGTAGCCCAGCGCGCGGACCTGCCGGGCGAGGCCGGCGTAGCGCACGGCGGAGGGGCCCATGTCGACGCCGCGGCGGCCGGCGCCGAGGTCCATGGGCACGCCGATCAGGCGGACGCTGCGCGTGGCTGCGGCGGTGCGCGGTTCGGAGGTCCGGGGGGACATCGCTTCAGGGCGCCAGGGCCTGGAGAGTGGCCGTCACTCTAGCCCGCGTCCGGGGTCCGAACCACCGCCCGGACCGACCGCTGCCCTCAGGAGTTCTGCATCGCGGCAGCATCGCGGACGTTGTGGGTCGTGCCCTCGATGCTCACGCCGGCCGCGCGGTTCTCGAGCTTCGGCCCGCGGCTCAGCCCCATCGAGCGGCCGATCCGCTTGGCGATGTCGTAGGCCTTGAACTCGAGCGTGTAGTCGTAGATCTGGTGCCGCAGGCGCCAGCCGGCCATCAGCCGCAGGAAGCGGTTGTAGGGCGACTTGCCGCGCACCAGGCCGTCGAACCAGGGCACCAGGTAGGTGTAGCGGTGGTAGTCGCGCTGGATCGCGGGCGGCAGCAGCTCGTAGGTCTTGTTGCCGAACTTGTACTCGACCATCGAGCCCCAGGTCTCGAATTCGAGCGGCATCTCGTAGCCGTTGCGCGCGGCGTGCTCGCCCGACTCGGTGCCCGGCAGCGGGCGGTAGAGCAGGACCTCGCTGGTGCAGTTCGGATACCGCGTCTTCATCTCGGCGGCCAGCGTCATCGTGGCGCGCATCGACTCCTCGGTCTCGTCCGGATAGCCGAGGATCCAGAACAAGCCGATCTTGATGTTGCGCTGCCACATGCGCTTCATGGCCGCGTCGACGTTGCCCTGCGCGATGCCCTTGCGGATGTAGGCCTGCATCTCGGCACTGGCCGTCTCGGCGCCGACCCACATCATGTGGCAGCCGCTGTCGCGCATCAGGTCGAGCGTCTCGTCGCTGGTCTTGACGATGGTCTCGACCTCGATCGTCGCGTTCCAGTGGATGTTCACCTTGCGCTCGATGAGCAGGCGGCAGAACTCGCGGACGCGCTTCTCGTGCACGCCGAAGTTGGCGTCCTGGAAGCGCACGACGTCGAAGTCGTGGTGCTTCTTCATCTCGACGATGCGGTCGACGAGCGTCTCGGCGCTGAGCGCCTTCCAGCGGCGCTGCGTGACCATCGGCGAGCAGCAGAAGCTGCACGGCTCGGGGCAGCCATAGCTGCTGAAGTACGACACCGCGCGATACGGCTTGGTCATGCTGTAGCCGGGCGGGTCGGGGAAGCGGTAGCGCACCTTGGCGGTGCTGGCCTGCCGCTCCTGGATGTCGAGGTACTTGTCGACGTCGATGAGGTCGAAGCGCGGCGGCGGCAGGTCGTCGAGCGCGGCGACCTCGCGCCAGGGCGTCTTGAAGAGCTTGCCGTCGCGCCACAGCGCGAGGCCGGGGATGTCGTCGACCGGCCGACCGTCGCGCAGCGCGACGAGCCAGTCGCGGAAGGTCAGCTCGCCCTGTCCCAGGCACACCGCGTCGGCCAGGTTGTTGCGCAGGTAGAGCTCGGGCGCGACCGACGGGAACCAGCCGCCCCAGATGATCGGCAGCCCGGGATGACGCTCGCGCACCTGGCGCGCGACGTCGGCGCCGTCGGCCACCTGGTAGCCGACGATGCACGTGCTGCCGAAGGCGAAGGCGCCCTCGAGCTTCTCCCACAGCTTGCCCATCGGGTCGGCCTCGACCATCGAGTCGATGATGTCGAAGGTGAAACCCTCCTCCATCGCCGGCGCGCAGATGTGCAGGAACTCGAGCGGCATGAGGTCGGCGCTGTACGGCTGGCCGAGCTTCGGGTCGCCCCGTTCGGGGTAGTAGAGGACGACGCGACGCGACGGGGAGGAGCTCATGTCGGAACCCGGTGTGTGTCCTGAGCGAAGCGAAACGGCCGACCGGGATGCGCCTGCATGCGGCTGCCTGCGGCATTCCCGGACCGCGCAGTCTAGCATCTGCATCCCGAGCCGGGGCTTCGCGGACCGGCGCTTCCGGAACCGACCGCTCCCTCCCTTGATCCGCCGATGAGCCCCGTCCGTCACGCCATCCCGCCCGAGCGCTGGCCCACCGCGGCGGAGGCCGGCGCGAGCCGGCTCTTCTCGCCGCTCACGCTGCGCAGCGGCCTGCTGCTCAAGGACCGCACCTGGGTGCCGGCGATGGTGCCCTGGCGCGCCACCGGGGACGGAGTGGTCACGCCGGCGCTGCTGGAGTGGTACCGCCGCTTCGCGAGCGGCCGGCCGGGCACGCTGGTGGTCGAGGCGACGGGCGTGCGCGACGTGCCCAGCGGGCCCCTGCTGCGCGTCGGCCACGACCGCTTCGTCCCGGGCCTGTCGAGCCTCGTCGCCGCCGTCGCCGAGGCTTCGGCCGGCGAGACGCGCCTCGTGCTCCAGATCCTCGACTTCCTCGCGATCCGGCGGCGGCCCGAGCGCGGACGCTACCTGCGCGAGTTCCTCGCGCTCACGCCGCGGCACCGCGAGCGGATGGCCGCGCTGCGCCCGGGGCTCGACGTCGCCGACGACCGCACGCTGCGTGAAGCGCTGAGCGCCTGCAGCGAAGCCGAGCTGGCGGAGGTGCTCGACGAGCGCGAGCGCCGCGACCTCGACTTCGGCGCGCGCGAGCTCGTCACCGACGTGCATCGGCCCGACGTCGCGCGCCTGCCGCAGACTCTGCCGCCGCTGTTCGCCGCGGCCGCCGAGCGCGCGCGGCGGGCCGGCTTCGACGGCGTGGAGATCCACGCCGCGCACGCGTATACGCTGGCGTCCTTCCTCTCGCGGCGCAACGACCGCGACGACGGCTTCGGCGGCGGCCTCGAGCAGCGGCTGCGAGTGCCGCTCGCGGTGCTGGCCGCGGTGCGCGAGCGCGTGGGCCCGGACTTCACCGTGGGCGTGCGCTTCCTGGCCGAGGAGGGCATCGCGGGAGGCAACGAGCTGGCCGACGCGCTCGTCATCGGCGAGCGCCTGGCGCGCGCCGGCGCCGACTACCTCTCGCTCTCGCGCGGCGGCAAGTTCGAGGACGCGCGGCAGCCCCGCGTCGGCGAGGCCGCCTACCCTTACACCGGCCCGAGCGGGCGGCTGTGCATGCCGAGCGTCTTCGACAGCGAGCCGCCCTTCGGCACGGCCCTGCGCCACGCCGCCGCCGTGCGCGCCGCGGTGCGCGCCGCGGGGCACACGACGCCCGTGGTGGCGACCGGCGGCATCAACGGCTTCGGCCTCGCGGAGCGGGCGCTCGCGGAGGGCCTGGCCGACCTGATCGGCGCAGCGCGGCAGTCGCTCGCGGATCCCGACTGGTTCCGCAAGCTGCGCGAGGGACGCGGGTCGGAGGTCGTGCGCTGCGAGTACACCAACTACTGCGAGGCGCTCGACCAGCAGCACCGCGAGGTGACCTGCAAGCTGTGGGACCGGTTGTTCACCGCGGGCGACCGTGCGTCGCTGTCGGCCGACGGCCGCCGCCGCCTCACGGCGCCGGCCGAGGGCTGGTCACCGCGCCGCCACTCGACGCGCTGATCCCTCGCGCCCGTCTCACAGCCCGCGGCTTGGACCACCTGGCACGTCATTCGTCAGTTGTCCGACGGCGGCGTCGAGTCCAGCGCCATCCAGGCGTACTGCCCGCCGAGCTCGTGGAGCACCTGGGCCCACAGCCGCTCGGACGGCACGTCGAAGACGTGCTCGGCGCGGGCGGGCGCGACGATCCAGCTGCCGTCGACCGTCTCGGCCTCGAGCTGCCCGGCGCCCCAGCCCGAGTAGCCCACGAAGCAGCGCACCGGCTGCCCGCCCGCGGCCTGCTCGAGCAGCTCCTCGAGCGAGATCCCCACGGACACGCCCGGTAGCAGCGAGCTCTCGGCGCTCTCGGCCGCGGCGCTGCGGCTCACGAAGTGCGCCAGGTCGGTCTGCACCGGTCCGCCCTGGTGCACCGGGATCGACCGGCCTCGATCCTCGACCTCGGGCAGCACGTCGCCCAGCACGGCGCCGAGCGGGCGGTTGAGCACGAGGCCGAAGCTGCCCTCGGCGTCGTGGCTGATGACCAGGACGACGGTGCGCGCAAAGTTGGGGTCGAGGAGCCGCGGGCTCGCGACGAGCAGGCAGCCGCGCGACAGGCTGGCGGGAGGAGCGGGCATCGAGGTGCTATGGTGTGCGTCGGTCGTCTGGGCCGGCGACACCCAACTTAGCACCGAGGCAGGAGACACACTCATGTACGATCCGATCATGGTCGCCCCGATGCGCGACGAGCTCATCCACGCGGGCGTCAAGTCGCTCAGCAACGCGGCGGAGGTGGACCAGGTCCTGGCCGCCAAGACGGGCACCGCCCTCGTGGTGGTCAACTCGGTCTGCGGCTGCGCAGCCGCCAACGCGCGCCCCGGCGTGGTCCTCGCGATGCGACACGCCAGGAAGCCGGACGCGGTCACGACGGTCTTCGCCGGAGTCGACCGCGAGGCCACCGAGCGCGCGCGCAGCTACTTCAAGGGCTACATGCCCAGCTCGCCTTCGATGGCGCTGCTCAAGGACGGGCAGGTCGTGTTCATGCTCCAGCGGCACGAGATCGAGGGACGCGACCCGCAGGCCATCGCCCAGCGGCTGACCGAGGCCTTCGACAAGCACTGCTGAGCGGCGCTCGACGCCGGACGGCGCGGATCAGCGCTTGCCGGGTGGCTCGGCCGGCGGCCGCCCCGACCCGTCGAGCGTCGGCGGCGGCGCGCCCTGCTCGGACAGCCGCAGCACCGCGCGCTCGAGGCCGCGCGCCGCCGCCGCCAGGAACTCCAGGTCGAGCGTCTCGACCGTGTCCGTCGGCTGGTGGTAGTGCGGGCTGCGCATGTTGGCCGTGTCGGTGAGCATGACGGCCGGCAGCTCCTCGTCCCAGAAGCGCGCGTGGTCCGAGCGGCGGCTGTCGGGGATCAGCCAGCCCGCGCCCGGCAGCAGCGCGAAGAGCTCGCTGCGGAACTGCGGCCCGTGCTCGGGCTGCAGACCCTCGAACACGGCGCGGCCGAGGAGCGCCGACTGCAGGTTGCCCACGATGAGCAGGAAGTCGCCGCGGTCGCCCGGGTCGAAGAGGGCCTTCGCGCCCGCCGGCAGCCGCTGGCTGCCCGGCCGCCGATCGGTGTATCCGATCGTCTCGAGGTTGATCGCGCCCATCAGCCGCTTGCGCTGGTCGGGCGGCAGCGCCTCGACGTAACGGCCCGATCCGATCAGGCCCTCCTCCTCGGCGTCGAACCAGACGAGCGCGAGCTCGAGGTTGAGCGGCCGGCCGGCCAGCCGGCGCGCGAGCTCGAGCAGCACGACGGTGCCGCTGCCATCGTCGTCCGCGCCCGGCGTGCCGGGCACCGTGTCGTAGTGCGCCGAGAGGATGAGCAGGGGCGCGTCGTCGTCCGGCTCGCCGATCCGCACCTCGACGTTGGCGAGGTCGGCGCCCGCGGCGCCGGCCCACTCGACCGGGAGCAGCTGCGGCTCGAACCCGAGGTCGCGGAGCGTGTCGACGAGGAGGACGCGGGCGGCGGCATGGCCGGGCGCGTGCAGCGAACGATCGAAGGGCAGCTTGGCGTAGACGGCGCGCAGCGAGTCGGCGTCGATGGCGGCCGGCTCGCCGACGCCGGCCGGGCGGCCCGTGCGCGCCGCGGCGGCCGTCGGCGCAGCGCAGGCTGCCGCGCCCCACGCGGCGGCGGCCAGCACGGCCAGGGCACGGGCTCGGACGCTCGGCACGCTCATCGGCTCGGTGTCCCGGGCTCGAGCAGCCGCTGGCGGTAGCGCTCGTAGAGCCGCGTGTGGCGCGTCTCGAGCCCCACGTCGCGCCCGCCGATGTAGACCGCCTTGACCTGCGTCGTGATCTGCAGCGGGCTGCCGTCGGTCACGATGACGTCGGCGCGCTTGCCGGGCGTCAGCGTGCCGGCCTCCGACTCGAGGCCCAGGATCGCGGCCGCGTCGGCCGTCAGCGCGCGCAACGCACGGTCCTCCGGCAATCCGTAGGCCACGGCCATCGCCGCATGGTAGGGCAGGTCGCGCGCCGAGGCCGAGTCGTTGCTGCGGAAGGCGATGCGCACGCCGGCGTCCGCGAGCACGGCGGCGTCGTGGTAGCTGCTGTCGAAGGGATCCTCGCGCTGCCGGGGCAGCGTGAGCACGGGTCCGAGGATGACGGGGATGTCGAGCAGGGCCAGCTCGTGCGCGACCTTCCAGGCCTCGTGGCCGCCGGAGATCGCGAGCTTGAGCTTCTGGCGCTCGCCGAAGCGCAGCGCGTCCATGATCTCGTCGGCGGCGTTGGCCTCGATGACGACGAGCGCCTGGCCGATCGCGTAGGGCGCCAGGGCCTCGAGCCGCGGATCGAACTCGGGGCCCGGCACGCCACGCCGGCTGGCCTCGCCCGTCCAGCGCGCGTACTCACGGGCCTCGTCGAACATGCGGTCGAGGGGCTCCCAATGCTCGTCGACGAGCCGCGCGAGCTCCGCCGGGTCCTCGGGGACATTCTCCTCCTTCGCGTCCGGCGCCCCCGGCGGCGGCCCCTCGCGCTCGCCGGGCTTGCGCAGCTCGTCCTGGCGCGGCGTGCGCGGCGCGCGCAGGTGCAACGCGACCGCGTCGGCGACCACGGCCTCGGCGGCGGTCCAGCCCTCGAGCGCCATCGCGCTCGATTGCCCCATCACGCGGCCGCCCTCGGGCACGACGAGCGCCAGCGTCGTGCCGTTCACGCGCGTGACGGCGATCGCCTCGGCGGAGGCGTGCCAAGCGGCCGAGGCGCGCAAGTCCGGCTGGTCCTGGCCGATCTCGGCCACGTCCATGCTGCCGGCGACCGTGTCGATCTCGGCCAGCCCCACGTGACAGCCGGCGTCGATGAGGCCGGGCCAGACCTGCAGCCCCGAGACGTCGACCACGCGGTAGCCCGCGGGCGGCGGCTGGCTGCCGGCGTAGACGCCCTGCAGGCGGCCGTCACGCATGAGCACGACGCCCGGCGAGTGCACGACGAGCCCTGCGCCCTCCGACTCCATCGTGTGCACGGTGCCGCCGACGAGCGCGACCGCCTCGGCGGCCGGCCGCACGGGCGTCGACGGCGCGCGCGTCGCGTCGCGCGGCGCGTGCAACGGGGCCAGTGCGTCGGCCGGGATCGCGTGGCTCCGCTCGTCGACGAGCCGCCGCGCGGCGAGCTCGGCCTCCGTCGGTGGCAGCGGCGCGACGGGCGGAGCGGGCGTGGCGCCGGCCGGAGCCGGAGCGGCCGCGGGCGCAGCGCCCGGCTCGGCGCCCGGTGCGGCCGGTGCGGCCGGTGCGGCCGGCGCGGCCCCGGGCGGCGCCGCGGGCGCCGCCGCCGTCTCCCGACCCACGCGGATGCGCCGCTGCACCTCGTCGCGCCACACGTCCCAGGCCGTCGTGTCGCGGCGGAAGTAGAGCTCGCCGTCGACGAAGGTCATCTGGCACTGCGTGCGCGCATCGAAGGGATGGTGGTCGAAGAGCGCGAAGTCGGCATCCTTCCCGACGTCGAGCGACCCCACGCGCGCGTCGATGCCGAGCTGGATGGCCGGGTTCAGCGTCACCATGCGCAGCGCCTGCTCCTCGGCGACGCCGCCGTACTTGATCGTCTTCGCGGCCTCGAGGTAGAGGCGGCGCAGGTGCTCGGCGCTGTCGCTGTTCACGGACACGAGCACGCCGCCCTCGGTCATGAGCGCAGCGTTGTAGGGCGTCGCGTCGTACACCTCGAACTTGTAGCCCCACCAATCCACGAAGGTCGAGCCTCCGGCGCCGTGCGCGGCGATCTCCGCGGCGACCTTGTAGCCCTCGAGCACGTGCTGCAGCGTCGCGATGCGGAAGCCGTAGTCCTCCGCCACGCGCATCAGCATCTGGATCTCGTCGGCGCGGTAGCAGTGGCTGTGCACGCGGACCGACCCGTCGAGGATGCCGGCCAGCGCCTCGAGCCGCAGGTCGCGTCGCGGCGGGTCGGGATGCTCGCCGGTGCGCAGCCGGCTCTCGTACAGCTCCCAACCGTCGCGGTACTCCTGGCCGGCGGACAGCGCGCGCCGCAGCACCGCCTCGACCCCCATGCGCGTGTGCGGGAAGCGGCTCCCGCTGCCGAAGTTCGACTGCTTGGGGTTCTCGCCCAGGGCGAACTTCACGCCTCGCGGCGCGCCCTCGAACACGAGCTCGGGCGCGCTCTTCCCCCAGCGCAGCTTGATGACCTCGTGCCGGCCGCCGATCACGTTGCTGCTGCCGTGCAGCAGGCGCGTCGTGGTCACGCCGCCGGCGAGCGCGCGGTACAGGTCGACGTCGTCGGGATCGACCTCGTCCTCGATCGTGACCTCGGGCGTCACGACGCGCGTCCACTCGTTGATGCCGCCGCGGATGCCCGCGTGGCTGTGGCAGTCGATGACGCCGGGGATGAGGTGCAGGCCCTGCGCCTCGACGACGCGCACGCCCTCGGGCGCCGACAGGCCCCGCCCGATCGCCGCGATCTTCCCGTCGAGCACGAGCAGGTCGCTGTCGGGCAGCGTGCCGTGGCTCGCGGTGTGGATCGTCGCGCCGCGCACGAGCACGTTGCCGCCGGTGCGGAACGGCGGCTCGCGGTCGGCGTCGAGCTCGACCGGCCACTCGAGCACGTCCTGCGCCCCGCCCGCCGCCGCCGGCGCCGGAGTGGGCGCCAGCGCCGCATCCGGCTCGCTCGACGGCGTCGCGCCCGGCTTGTCCTGCGCGTCCTTGCCGGCCTCGGCCGCGGCGGTCTCCTCGCTCGCCGTCCGCAGATCGAAGAGCACTCCGTCGGCGACGACGAGCTTGGCGGCCGACGCCTCCTCGAGCGGCGGCCCGGACCACAGCGTGAGGAAGGCCGGCGCGCCGGCCACGACGGCTCCGCGCGGGCCCTCGGGCGCCGACTCGAGGCCGAAGATCTCGGCCGGCGCGGTGGTCAGCCCGGCGAGCGCGTCCGCCGCGGACAGGCCGCCGTGCTTGCGCGCCAAGCGCAGGCCGCCGAGCAGGTCGGCGGGCGAGCGGCTCGCGCTGCCGAAGGCCACGAGCACGCCGGCCTCGCGCAGGCGCGCCGGCCCGGCGACGCGCTCGAGCCACTCGGCGCGCCGGTCGCGGCGCAGCCGCAGCGGCATCTGGGGATTCCACACGGGCGGCCGCGCCGTCGCGCCGGGGAGTACGGGCTTCGGCTCCTGGGCGGCCTTGTCGCCGGTCTCGGCCTTCTCGCCCGCCTCCGCCTTCGGCTCCTTCCCGTCTGGCTTCGGCTTGGGCGCGTCCGGATCGTCCGGCTCCTCGCCGAAGTCGAGATCGTGGACGACCGCGACGTGGCGCAGCGCCAGCTCGTCCGCGAGCTCGTAGGCCTCGGTGCCGCCGGCGATGACGAGGCGCAGGTGCGGGAACTCGTCCTGCAGGCCGAGCGCGAGGCGGATGTCCTCCTCGTCGCGCGCCTCGACGACGAGCGCCAGGCGGCCCGCGAGCACCGGCTGCAGCGCCTCGAGCACGGGGTCCTGGGCCTCGCGCGGCGGCTCGGCCGCCTGCGCGTGCAACTCGCGGATCGTCGTGAGCCGCTCGGCGTCGAGCAGCACCTGGCGCAGGTGCGCCATGACGCCCATGAGCGTGACGGGGTAGCGGGTGCCCTCGTAGTTCTCGGGGCCGGTGCGCCAGAGCAGCGAGCCGTAGGACGCGAGCTGCGCGCGCAAGGTGGCCTCGCGCGGCGGGCGCGAGGACAGCGCGAGGAGCGCGCCCGTCCCCGACAGCAGCTGGCCGGCGGGCGTCACGACGACGGCCGCGAATCCGGCGCGGCGGCGCTCGCCGTCGTCGGCCGCATCCTGCGGGAGCGCACGCCAGGTTTCGCGCTCGGGCGCCAGGCCGATGCGGTCGGCCTCGAGCGTCGCGGCGAGCACGTCGCGGCCGTCGTCGACCGGGCGCCCCTGCTGCTCGACGCGCGGCGCGAAGCCCAGCTCGCGCACGTCAGCCGCGTCGACGAGGCCGGCCGTGAGCACGAGCCCGGTGCAGTCGACGGCGCGCGCGTCGAAGGGCAGCTCGAGGCCCGTGCCGACGGCCTCGATCCGCCCGTCGCGGACGAGGACCGTCGCGTCGACGAGCGGCGGCTCGCCGGGGCGCACGATGACATCGGCGCCGAGCAGCGCGAGCGGCGGATCGCCCGCCGCCGGCGGAGCGGCCGCCGCGAGGCCGAGGGACAGCGACACGAGCAGCGCTGCGGCCGTCGGTCGTCGCGGGAGGCGGGTCATCGAGTGGGGTTCACCGGCGGCGCGGGCGCCGAGCCTACCGTCGCGGACCGGCGCCGGTCGAGTTCGGCGCGCCGGGCGGCGCGATGCCGCGCCCCCTCGAGTGCCTCGCGCGCCACCTCGGGCGGAAGCGGTCGCCCGGCCGCCCGCTCGAAGGCGCGCACGAAGCGCTGGCGGTCGGTGCGCGTGACGCCGGCGGGGACGTCGGCGATCTGGGTCAACATGCGGACCAGGCTGCGCGCGTCGTGGCGCGGGACCGTCCGCAGGTTGTCGAGGTCGATGAGCAGCACACCCGGGCGGGGCGGCGCGCCGGCGTCGCGACGGTCGCGCAGGGCCGGAGGCGGCTCGTCCGCGACCAGCCAGTTCTTGGTCGACAGGTCGTCGTGCCGCAGCCCCGCCCGCGCCAGGCGCCCGACGACGTGCCCGACCGCGGCGGCGAGCGGCCGGCGCTCGGCCGGCCGGGCGTCGTCGCCGAGCGTGGCCAGCCAGGTGCGCAGCGTCACCGCGCCCTCGATCCGTCGCGTCACCAGCGCCGCGGACCCATCGTCCCGCTCGATGAGCGCGAGCGCCTGCGGCGTCGGGAGCCCGATGACGTCGAGCCGGCGCGCAGCGACCCAGGCGGTGCGCGCGCGACCCCGCCGCAGCACGTGCCGCAGCCGCGGAAACCGGCCCGCGCGGAGGTACTCCTTCACGATGCGCCCCCCGCCCTCGTCGTCGACGCACGTGACGCGTGCGCGCGGGGTCGAGCCGAGCAGGGCCGGACCGCTGGCACGCACGGTCTGCCCGTGGCGGAGCAGGTCGGCCCGCAGCCGCTCGATGGAGTACTCGCGCCGGCGGTAGACGCGCCCGTCGTGCAGCCGCTCGGCCGTGAACAGCGTCGAGTCGACGAGGCAGCGCGCGGTCCGGCCCTCGACGTAGGAGCGCTCGAAGTCGTCGAGCGCCGCGGCGAGGTCGGCCGCCAGGGCCTCGTCCGGCTCGCCGCGCACGGCGGAGTACTCGGCGGCCAGCGCTCCGGCGTCGCGCAGGTCGACGGCTGCGCGCATCGAGAAGACGAGGCGCGCGAGGTTCTCGAGCCGCTGCTGCCGGCTCGGGCCCGAGACCCGACGCATGGAGTGCAGGTCGATGACGAGCAGCGCGCCGTCCGGACCGAGCAGCAGGTTGTTCGCGTGCAGGTCGCGGTGCAGGACGGGCAGGCGGTGCAGCGCCGCGACGGTGCGCATCGCGGACGCTGCCCAGCGGGCGATGGCCTCCTCGTCGCCGGAAGCTGCCGCCCGGCCCAGCGCCTCGCCGAGCGTCGAGGCATCGGGCACGAGGCGCGCGAGCGACCAGGCCTCGACGAGCATGCCGCCGCGGCGACGATCGCCGAAGCCGAGCGGCGCGGGCGTCGCGACGCCGAGGCGCTCGAGCTGCGCCGCCGAGCGATACTCGGCCGCGGCGCGGCTGGGCCTCACGACGAACAGCAGCGGCTCCCAGCCCCGGACGCGGAAGTGCTTGAGCAGCACGCCACCGCCGACGTCGGGCAGCGCCCAGACCGCGCGGCGATCGCCGCGCTTGACGAGCCCGGCGTCGCCCGGGACGCGGCCGGCCTCCAGGTCCGCCGCCAGCGCCTTCAGGCTCTCATCGGGAGCGCGCCCCCAGGTCCAGCGGATCGGCAAGGACTTGCGCCTCCCGGGCTCGGACGCCGTCGTCGGCATGATAGGCGGGCGCCGCTCCGACCGGAAGCGGCCTCAGCGCGAGGTAGCGCCGGCGCGCACCAGGTAGTCCATCATCCCGTGGAACTGCTTGTGCAGGTCGTGCTCGCCGACGCCGACCGGCGACTTGAAGTACGGGGCCAGCTGCGTCATCGGGCCGCTCTCGCCGCGGCGCAGCGCGAGATCGGCGAGGCGCACGATGTCGAGCACGAGCGGCGCGGCCAGGATGGCGTCGCAACCCTCCCAGATGAACTGCATCGACATCTTGTGGTCGAGGAAGCCCTGGAAGTGGATGAAGTCCCAGGCGGTCTTGCGGTCGTGCAGCGACTCCACGAAGTCGATGCCGACCCGGGTGTGGACCGGGTACCCGAGGATGCTGGCGAGGACCGAATCCTTGCTGCGCACCTTGGTCGCGAGGTTGTCGGGATTCGCGAGGACGCGGCCATCGCGGTCGCCGAGCAGGTTGTAGCCCATCCAGCTCAGCACCTTGAGATTGCGGTACTTGAACATCGGGGCCAGCGCGCTCTTGACGAGCGTCTCGCCGGTCTTGCCGTCGTTGCCCATGTAGGGCAGGCCGTTGCGCCGTCCCAGCTCCATCAGCGCGGGAGCGAGCGCCGACGCGCTCGGGGTGAAGTTCACGTACGCGCAGCCTTCACGGAAGGCCGCGTAGGCGTAGAGCATGCTCGGGCGGATGCGGTCGGTCGCGCCGGAGTCGATCAGGGCCTCGATCTGCGACGGGTCGGAGACCTCGGGCGTCTCCGCGAGGTCGGCTTCGGTGGAGGCGAGGTTGACGACGATCACGCGCTCGACCGACTCGCGCGCCCGGAAGGCGCGCAGGTCCGACTGCAGGCGCTGCGTGATCGAGCGCAGGCCGTCGTCAATCCGCGTGACCGGATTGGTGACCAGGTCGTCGATGGCCGGGCCCGAGTTCACGCAGGTCCCCGGCTTGAGCGCCTCGGACACGTCGAGGAGATCGTTCTTGAGCTGCTCGACGAGCTCGAGGCTGAACGACCCGCTCTGGCGGGCGACGTCGCGCGCGCTCTCGTAGAAGTTCGAGAGCCGGACCTCGTGGCCGCCGAAGACGAGGTCGCCGACGGGCACCAGGCCGAGCGGCGCGAGCTCGGGGTGGTTCGTGACCAGCCCGGCGTCCGAGACGAGCCCGCGGGCGATGGCGCGGGCCCCCACGACCATCGTGGTGGCCACGCCGCCCAGGGCGCCAATCATCCAGACACCGACGGGTTCGGCCATGCGAGGCGGGGCTCCGGGGACGGAAGGCGGCGGATTCTAAGCGTGCGCGGGGCCGGACTTGGAGCGTGAGCTTCGGGCGGCGATGATCAGACCTCGTGGCGCAGCGGCCGATGTTCTTCGAAGACCTCCAGCCCGGGCAGACGTTCAGCGTGGGTCCGCGTGCGATCGAACGGGCCGAGATCGACGCCTTCACGGAGCTCTCGGGCGATCGGACCGCACTCCATAGCGACGAGGCCTACGCCCGAACCACACCGTTCGGAGGGCTGGTCGCCCATGGCACGCTCGTCGTCGCCGTGGCGACGGGACTGGCCTACGAGCTGGGAATCTTCGAGGGCACCGTGCTCGCCATCCGGTCGATGGACAACCGCTTCGATCGGCCAGTTTTCCCGGGCGACTCCGTGTCTCTGCACCTCGAGGTGCTCTCCAAGGACCCTCGTCCGCGGGCAGACCGCGGTCGCGTGTCGTTCTCGGTCGAGGTCAAGAATCAGCACGGCAAGCCCACGCTCAGCGGAAATTGGGAGCTCGTGATGCGACGCTCCCCTGAGCCGCCCACGCCGCCCTGAGCGGGCGAAAAATCGCCAGCCCGCCGGTTTGACACGCTGCTAATGGGGCTGCTAAGCTCCCGGCGCCCATAGATCAGGTGGGCATACTAGCGGTTGAGCCCGGTGGCTCCGGGTGACGCAAGTCGTGGGAGGGCAGTCCAATGGTGCGCAAGGAGAAGTCCGCAGCGAGCGCATTTTGCGAGTGGGCCGAGCAAGTCGAATGGGTCGAGGTGATCCTTCGCGATGGCCGCACGCTGCAGGGCAACGTGATCCGGAATCCGATCCGCCAGACGGGGACGGTCGTGAACGCGCTCACCGAGACGCGGCACGACTTCGCCTTGGACGACGTGCAGTCCGTCCGCAAGGTGAGCGATCCCCGTTTGGTGCACCTCAGTTGACGCTGTAGCCCGCTCGAACGTCGAGCGGTCGACAGCGGCTCCTGCGAAAGCGCCTGGAAACAGGCGCGGAGCGCAGGGGTCCCGGCGGCTATGCCTGTAAATCCAGCGGCGGGACGGCCATACTGTGGCCGCGCCCGTCCGACCCCGCGCACTGAGGTTCGATCATGCGGCACTCGTGGCTCGTCGTCCCGTTGCTGGCCCTTCTGGCCGCTCCCGCCCTCGCTCATGGCGGGCAGTACAAGGGCCCGTCCGATGCCGGCGGACCGTCTGCGAGCGGCGGAAGCAACTCGGGCCCCCCCACCAACCCCTCCGGTGCGAACTCGCCCGGGCCCTCGGCACCCTCCTCGGGCGCCGGATCGGGCCCCACCAGCGGTGCTGACACCCGCGGCGGCAACAAGAAGGGGGTGACATCGGGCGGCCAGATCGACTTCGGCACCTCCTACGAGAGTTGGGAGTTCTGGTGGGAGAACAACAAGGACCAGTACCTGAACCTCAAGGACCGCATGGCCAAGGGCACGAGCAGCAAGACGAGCCAGGGCCACTTGACCGGTCGCGGCCGCAAGGACACCCACACCGCCTCGCGGCGCCCGGACGTGACGCGCATCACGATGGACGTCATCCCGGTCCTGACCGAGCTCATCAAGAACTCCAACAACCGCGACATCATCGATTCTTCGATCCTGGCCATGGCGCGGTCGGCCGGCGAGGAATCCGCCGACGCGGTCATCGCGACCGCGACCCCGCTCCTGGCTCACACCGAGCTGTCGGTGCAGACGGCGGCCACCCTGTCACTCGGAGTCCTGGGTTCGCCCAAGGCGATTCCTCAACTCACCGACCTGATGAACGACTCCAGCAAGGGCCGCCAGCTCGCCGGCGGCCGCGGCCAGGTCGAGTGGCTGGTCCGCTCCTTCGCCGCGCTGTCGCTGGGCCTGATCAACGAGCAGGGCTCGGTCGCGACGCTCACGCAGCTGGTGTCCGAGACCGCGGACACGGACAAGGACCTCAAGGTCTGCGCGATCGTCTCGCTCGGCCTCATGCAGAACAAGGAGAGCCCGCAGGCCTGCGAGTTCCTGCTCAAGCTGCTCGAGGACCGCAAGCTCGACGCGATCATCAAGAGCTACGTCCCCACCTCGCTCGCGAAGCTGTGCAGCCGGATGGAGAGCCCGGATCCTCGCGTGGTTCCGGCGCTGCACAAGCTGTTCACCGACCGTGACACCGACAACTTCGTGCGCCAGTCGGCCGCCATCGCGCTCGGCCTCCTCGCCACGATCGATCAACCCGAGGTCGCCAAGAACGACGTCGTGAAGTCGCTGCTCGACTACGTCGCCGAGGGCAAGGACACCCAGACGCGCCACTTCTGCTTCATCGCCCTGGCCCAGATCGGGCTGCGGGATGAGCACATGGCCGACCACCTTCCCACGCACCAGGCGCTCCAGCAGCTCTTCGCCAAGGAAGTCACCAAGCCCTCGGTCGCGACCAACCGCTCGTGGGCCGCGCTCGCGGCGGCGATCTACGCTCGCACCCAGCGCGACGCCGAGAGCGACCTCGTGCCGCTCATCGCGGAGGCCTACCAGAACGAGCGCGACCCGTCCTTCAAGAGCGCCTTCGCACTCTCGCTGGGGTTGCTCGGCGTCGCCTCGCAGGCCCCGGTCATCTTCGAGGACTTCCAGAAGAAGGCCGAGCAGGACTTCAAGGGCTACGCGGCCGTCGCGCTGGGCTTCCTGAACTTCACGGACGCAGCCGACCCGCTCAAGCAGATCTGCCAGCAGAAGACCATCACCCCGACCTACCGCCTGCAGGTCGCGACCGGCCTGGGCCTCATGGGCGATCCCGAGGCCGTCGACGTCCTCATCGGGACGCTCGAGTCCTCGCAGACGCTCGGCGTCAGCTCGGCGGTCGCGAAGGCCCTCGGTCTGATCGGCGACTCGTCGGCCATCGATCCGCTCAAGAAGATCGCCACCGACAAGAACATGGGCGACATCACGCGGGCCTTCGCCTGCGTGGCGCTCGGCATGGTGTGCGAGAAGACCAGCCTGCCCTGGAACGCCCGCATCTCGGCCGACAACAACTACCGCGCCCGCGTGCCGGCGATCGACGAGATCCTCGACATCCTCTGAGCCGGAGCGCTCGAGCCGGGCCGCCGGCCGATCAGCGGCCGTCGGATCTCACCGGAAGGCGGCGGGCTCGCCTGGCGAACCCGATGACGGTGGCCGCTCCCAGGACGAGGGCCGAGATGACGCCGGCTCGCAGCCGGGACACGAGCGCTGAGACCTCCCGCGCGCGATCGAGCCGCGCCTGCGCCAAGGCGCGATTGCCGCGCGCCGCCTCCACGAGCGAGTCGTCCCCCGCGCCTGCCTGCTCGGCCTCGTAGTAGTGCGCGAGCGCGCCTTCGTAGCGGCCGCGCTCGTACTCGACGTTGCCCAGCAGCAGTTGCGCCGGCGCGCGCTGGCTATTCCCCACCTGGGCCGCGATCGGGTCGAGGATCCGCTCCGCCTCGGTGAGCAGGCCCTGGCGCAGCAGCGCCCGCGCCTCATCCAGCCCCTCTCCGCTGCAGGCGACGGCGACGACGAACGCCAAAGCGACGCTCATCGGGGCTCAACCACCCTGCCGCCAGCCGGCGTCGGCCAGCGCCTCGACCGAGTCCTGGCCGTCGACGAGCCGGCGCTCGACGGGCCGGACGGGCGCGAACAGGTCCCCCGCCGTCATCCATGCCAGGTGCTCGGCGACGCCCGCCGCACGCAGCCGCCCGTCGAGCTCGGTGACGTCGAGCTGCCCGGCGTTCCAGCCGAGGACGATCCAATTCCGGGTGCCCGGGACGCGGGCCATCACCGCGCCGTCGAACTCGGCCGCGAACGTGCCGGCCACCGCGGCGACCACGGGATCCTCGCGCGTGCGGCCGCCGAGGTTCAGCGCCGCGACACCTCCGGGCACCAGCCGCGAGCGGAGCAGCGCGAAGAATTCGCGCGTGCAGAGGTGATGCGGCAGGTACATCTGTTGGGCGTAGGCATCCACGATCACGGCGCCCCAGCGCTTGACGTCGAGCTGGAGCGCCACGCGCCCGTCGAGGCCGACGCGGGCGGGCACCTCGGCAGGAAGCCCGAACCACTCCCGACCCAGCTCGACGAGCTCGGCGTCGGGTTCGACACCGACCACTTCCACTCTCGCGTCGATCGCGTGGATCTGCCGCGCCATCGTGCCGGCGCCCATGCCCAGCACGAGGACGGAGCGGCGGCCGCCCTCGTCCGGCGGCGCGAGCAGCGCGGGCGCGACGAAGGCGTCGAAGTAGCGGTCGGTCCAGAGCTCGCCCGGGCGGTAGGCCGAGTGGAAGCTGTCGAGGCCCTCGTTGAGCCGGAGCAGCAGCGTGCCGTCGTCGTCGCGGACGACGCGCGCGAACTGGTAGGGCGTCTCCACCGCGACCAGCTGCGACTCGGCGCGCGGTGCGGCGGGCAGCAGCGCGCCGATGCCCGGCACGAGCAGCGTGAGCAGGCTCGCCCGTCCGCCCGACGCGCCCGCGCGCGACGTCACCCGCCACACGAAGGCCGACGCGAGCAGCAGCAGGCCCCCCGCCAGGCGCACCGACAGCGCCGAGCCGAAGGCGCCGAGCAGCACGTAGGTGGATCCGAAGGCGCCGAGCAGGCTGCCGGCGGTCCCCGCCGCCAGGATGCGGCCGCTGACGGCGCCGGGCAGAGCGGCGGCCTCGCGGCTCATCCGCACGAGCCACGGGGCCACCGCCCCCATGGCCGCCATGGGAAGCCCCACAGCCGGCAGCGCCACGAGGAGCGAGCCCAGCGTCACGAAGGGATAGGCCTCCTCGAGCGACAGCCGCTCGGGCAACGTCGCCGGCGCCAACCAGGCGATGAGGTCGGGCAAAGCGACGGAGAGCGCACCGGCCACGAGCAGCAGAGCGGCCGGGCCGCGCCCGCGCCCCGACTCGGCCCACCGTCCGCCGAGCCACTGGCCGGCCGCGAGCGCGAGCAGGACCACGCCGATCACGTTGGTCCACACCGGCAGCGTCTGGCCGAACCACGGCGCGAGCAGCCGTACCGCCATCAGCTCCACGATCATCACCGCCGCTCCCGTCGCCGCCGCGACGGCGAGCAGCAGCGCATCGGTCATTGAGCCTTCCCGGGGATGTTCGGCTCGATGTCGGTGACGATCTCGTCGGCCGTGTAGATGCCCGAGTACGCGTCGGTGCGGAAACGGTTCTCGAGCATCGTGCGCAGGTTGCGCCGGAAGGTCTTGTCCGCGACCTTCTTGCCGTTGACCTCGATGACGACCGGCTTGTCGAGGTCGACGAGCGCGTCGGAGAGGAAGACCTTGAGCTCGAGCACGTTGACCGTCTCGATCTTGACCGTGTTCGTGTCGCGGTCGATCTGCGCCTTGACGTGCGGGAAGTCGGCGTCGGTCGGGCGCGCGTTGGCGCGCAGCCGCGGGTCGGACGCGAGAATCCAGTCGACGAACTGGAAGTCGACGTTCCCGATGCGATGGTCGACCAGCGCCGGCGCGAGATCGCGCTTGCGCTCGCCGACCCAGGTGGCGACCGACTTGCGCGTTTCCTCGGAGGGCGCGAGCGCCGAGCCGGCCTCTTCGACGACCGTGACGTCGGCCTTGCGCCCCTTGAGGGCCTCGAGGTCGACCGTGCGCTTGTCGCCGGCGCCGTTCAGGTAGAGCTCGGGCACCCCGCGGAGGTTGTCGTAGATGACGTGCTCGTCGCCGGTCTCGCCGGAGCGGTTGATCAGGCCGGCGAACCACGAGGGCAGGTTCGTCGCGAGCTGGGTCGCGTCGAGGCCGGCGTCGCCCCAACCGTCGAGCACGACGCGCGCCCGGTCGAAGCGCAGCTGCTCGAGCAGCACGTTGAGCGACATCGAGAAGGTGAACAGGCCGTCGGCCGCCATCCACGTCCCCTCGGGCTCGGTCGTGCCGCGCTCGCGCCCGGCTCCCTGCTCCTGCCCGAGCGGCACGATCACGATCGCCGTCTCGAGCAGGTCGGAGTACATCGCGTTCGCCATCTCGGTGGCCTTGGCCTCGAGCTCGGCGCCCTTGAGGTCGAGCTTCGGCTTCACGCCCACGACGACCGGCAGCAGGCTCTCGTCCTTGCCGTAGCTCGACGGGATCGAGACGAGGCACACGACCGCCACGTCGTCGTCCTTCTTCTTGGGGTTCGGGTCGCCCAGGTAGGTGTAGACGTGCCGGAAGAAGCCCTTGCCGTAGTGGCCCTTCAGGTTGCGGTCCTCGGGCTTGGCCAGCTCGAGCGCCAGGTCCCAGTCGCCGACGTACTTGAGCGGGTCGTCGAGCTTGGCGCGCTTCGCCTGCGCCTTCGACTCCTTCTCGATGCTGTCCAGGCTCTTGTCCTGGCTCTCGAGGTCGGCGCCCGCCAGTGCCTCGAAGAACGTGTTCACGTCCTTGCCGTACTTGGCCAGGTCCTTGGCGGGGATCGACGAGCGCGGCAGGCTTCCGGCGGGGTCGCCCACCGCGGCCGCGGCGACCAGGAACGACGACAGCAACGCGGCGACGAGGCGCATGGGGTTCGACTCCCGGGGCGGACGACGAGTGTAGCGGCGCCCCGAAGCGGCGATCAACGCGATCGCAGAGTCGAGAGGACGTGCCAGAGGAACAGCGCGCGGTCGCGTCCCGGGTCGTCGGCCAGGACGGCCTCCAGCAGGGGACGCGCGCCCGCGGGATCGGGAGGCTGCATGTCGAGCAGGAAGGACGCCAGGTTCTCGCGGGCGTCCCGCCCCCCCGGCAGGGCCGCGGCTCGCTCGAGCAGCGCGTGAGCCGCCTCCCGGTCGCCTCCGCCCCAGAGCGCCAGTGCCGCGTCGTTGAGGATGTCGGCGCGGTCGGCGTGCGCCGCGGCCAGCTCGCGATAGGCGTCGAGGCCGCCGCCCGACCGCGCCAGCGTGAGCGCGCGGTTCGCGGCCGCCCGGACGTGCGACGGGTCGATGGCGAGCGCGGCGTCGTAGGCCGCCAGCGCCGACTCGTACTGGCGCCGTCGTCCCAGGTCGTCGGCCAGCGCGACGAGCTGCTCGAGGGCCGGTCCGTCGCCGGACTGCGCGAGCGGCACGAGCAGCTCCTGGGCCTCGCGCGGCCGGTCGAGCGCGGCGAGCAGCCGCGCGTGCACCGCGACGATCTCCGGCGTGCGCCCCTCGGTCGCCGCGGCCAGCGCGGCCGCCCCCTCGTCCAGCCGGCCGAGCTGCTCGAGCGCGAAGGCCCGATGCCACGCCAGCAGCGCGTCGGCCTTCCCGGTGTCGTCCGCAGCCAGCCGGTCGAGCCGCTCGAGCCGCGCGCCCG
>Ga0207428_10002035_pt1 | contig 20427 bp, 16 predicted proteins | sample RhiMethybrSRZTD1_FD_187600 | JGI IMG/M metagenome (GOLD analysis project Ga0207428, IMG submission 187600) | Populus rhizosphere microbial communities from Tennessee, USA - Rhizosphere MetaG P. TD hybrid SRZTD1 (SPAdes) (version 3) | ecosystem: Host-associated > Plants > Roots > Rhizosphere >...
GCGCAACGTGCCGCCGCGATAGATGTAGTTGTACCAGCCTCCGTTGGAGTAATCCCGCTGAATCAAGCGGCCGGAAGGGGTAAAGTATTTCGCCGAGGTCAGCGTCAGGCCGGTACTCTCGGGCAATGGAATAATGCTCTGCACCAGGCCTTTACCAAAGCTGGTCTGGCCCACGATCATCGCGCGATCGTGATCCTGCATAGCACCCGCGACGATTTCCGAAGCGGACGCCGTGTATTCGTTTACCAGGATCACGAGCGGCGTGCGATCCGGATCCGGATTGTTGGAGCGATAGGTTCTATCGTTGAGACCGTTCCGGCCCTTTTGAGTAAGGATCACCTGGCCCGCCGGCAGAAATGCGCTGGCCACGCGAATGGCTTCGTTCAGCAAACCGCCGGGATTGTTTCGCAGATCCAACACCAGCGCGCCCAGGTTGCGCTGATGCAGACTATCCAGCGCGTCTCTCAATCCATCAGCCGTATCAAAATTGAATCCGCGCGTCATGTCCACGTAGCCAACGCCGGGGCGAATCATGTAGTAATCGGGCACTGACGGCTGCGGCACTGCGTCGCGAGTAATCTCGACGGTTTCCACTTTGCCCGAACTGGCCCGGGTGACTGTTACCTTCACCTGGCTGCCGCGCGGGCCGCGAATCTTGTCGCGGACTTCTGCTGACGACTTGCCGCGCATCGGGATGGCATCCACCGCATCGATTCGATCTCCATAACGCAGGGTCGACCGGTTGGCCGGCGAGTTTGGAAAGGTCGCGGTGATGTAGGTTTCGACCTGCTCGCCGATTGAATAATTCTGGATCGACGCGCCAATACCGTAGTACTCGCTGCGCTGATCCGTCTTTAGTTCGTCAAACTCTTCGCGGTCGAAATAGCTCGAGTGCGGATCGAGGGTCCGCAGCATGCCCATGATTGACGATTTGTAGACGCTGTTGTAATCGAGCTTATTGCCATCAACGTACTTCTCTTCAATGATGCTGAGGGCTTCCTTAAAGTCGTCGGCGACCGGACCGGTCTGAGTGCCGCGCAAGTCCCGCCGCTGCGTGGTCACCGGCGGATCTGTTCTGCGGCTTCTACTGGCTGAACTGCCTGGCTGTCCGGTTTGAGCGAAAACAAAAACCGGAAGAGCAAAAGAAAAGATAATCAGCGCCACCAGCGCCAGAGAGAATTTGTTCTTCACGTAAGACCTCACTATATGAGAACCGTCGTTAACCCCAGGGGACCCATGTTCGATCCGTCGGCGAGCCGGACGTCGTTTGCAATCTTAACGGATGCTTGTAGCCGCGGCAAGGTTGCGCCGCCAAAATGTAAAGTCAAAGAAGCCCAGCGATTTCCGATTCTTGAGTCTGACTTCCGTGACCGTTGGTCCGGTTTTTTGGAGCGAGAACACGGTCATCACTGAGATTGCCGAAATCAGCGTGCCTCTGCTTCGGAATCCAGCGAGTATTAATTATCAATGAACAACTCAACGCCGAAGTCCCCCAGTTTCTTCAGAATTTCGGCTGACAGGGTCGTGCTTACATTTGAATCGGACTGAAAGTTACCACACCAAAGAATCATCTTTTGCTCGGACTTGTAGGTTTCCAAGACGTAGTTGAGCGATAGCCGTATAAATCGAGCTATTCTCGTTCGTCGCTCGCTTCAAATTTTTCAGCGGATCATAGGCCTGCGTCACCGTTCGGGTTGGATAAGTAATAGTGGCGATACGATTGAGATTATCGTAGGCGTAGTTTGTGACCAGCCCGGGGAACAGATTGAACGCTCGCGGGACCACTAGTGCTACGCAGAATCGAAGAATCGAAGGCCTGGCCAGGCTTACTGCTGACTGACAGGCTCACTGACAGATGCCCAGCTCATCACAATCCTCGGCCGCGGGGAGTACCTGATAGTCGCTGCCGATATTTCTTCAATGCGACATCAAGGACGGCACCGAGCAGCCCGTATGTCAGCAGACCGACAACCACGAACAGCACGAGGTTGACTGCAGGGTTGCGCGTTCCAAGCCCAGGCAACAGCGCGTTAACTACATAACTCGGCCAGGCGACAACATAAAATAGAAAGCGCAGAGAAGGCGGAGAGTGGCCCGCCCCGCTAATTATGCCCAAAACCTGGATGAGCAGCGCAGCGAGATATATTGCCGGCAGTAGCCACCAGAATTTAATGAACTTTTTCATTCTCATTCATGCTCAAAAAGAAGTTTCTTGATGCAACGGCGAACAGAACCTGGAAACAAACGATTCTATCGCCCAGTACGGCTTCGCCACGGAACATTCAGGATTCCTATCTTTTGCATCAACTGCTCGTCGCTAACTCCACCTAAATATTCACCACCAGCCCCCAACAAAGTCGATCGGTCATATCCGATGTCAACAAACTTACGCACAATGTCCCAGTCGGGTTCGTGGCACTTGCAACCTCTCATCTCAGCAAATTTTTTAAGCGCGTCATAAGTCGCATGCGCCATTTTCATTGCTTTTTCGGGATCAAAGCTCGTGTGGTCTCTACTGTTAAGGCCCGAACTCTGGCCCCAGGTCGTGTTGCCCGCATATTCACTGTGGCTGTAGGAGTCCTGCAGAAAGTGTAAGTACGTACCAAATTGCCAAGAGCCACCTGTTCCGCCGGTCGCCTGGGACCACAACTCGGCCGCTCGCCGCGCGTTTTGCTCATGAGTTCCGAACGCGTGAAAGTCGGCGTTCCTTTTCTGCTGCTCTGGATATGGAACGGCGACGCGTCCGTACCAACGCCATTCCCATTTTTTTCCCCAACCTGGTTTTTTGTCATCGTCTATATCCGAATGCAGATCGCCCTCGGCCATCTGCCTTGCCTCCTCACGCGTGAAACATCCAGTAGCGAACGCAAGATAGTATGTTAGATAGTAATGAACGTCGATATCGTATAGACCGCTCGGGTCTTTACGCGTGAGGGGGTTATTTCTGGTATAGGCATATCCATTGACACCGCCAGCTAAACCCGCCGGATCTTCTGAAATATCGGTGATGGAAGTGATGTTCAACTGAGCGTCATAGATCCAGGTTTGCACCTGTGAACCGCTGCCACCACCACAGTTGCACAACCCTTCAACCCGAGTCACCACGTTGCGGATCTTGCTTGTGTCGAAAGTGTATTTTGTGATCCTACCGAGCCCGTCGATGACATCAGTCTCAGTCGCGCTGACATAACTAAGCGAATAATGGTCAACCCCGCCGTGCTTTTCAGAAGTGATGGCGCGGCCCTGGCCATCATAAGTGTGCGATTCCACCACATTCCCCAGCGCATCGGTCACACTGGTCAGCCGGAAGCTGCCGTCATAGCTGAAATTGAAAGCGGAATTGTCGGCATAAGTCACTGAAAGCAGTTCGCTGCCGGCGCCGTACGTGTACGTGGCGATCGTTCCCAGCGGGTCGCTGATCGATGTGACTTGTCCGTTAGTGTTGGTGTTAACTGTCAACACGCGTCCGAACGCATCTGTTACCGCGGAAAGAAATCCGGTCGCGCCGTAGGCCAGCGTGGTCGTATTTCCATTGCGATCCGTCGTTGAGAGCAGTTTCCCGGCGGAGTTGAATTGCTTGGCGCTACCGTCTTTCATTGCCAGCGTGAAGCCGCTGCCTTGGGTAACTTGCTGGTGAAGATCGCCAATTAAGTCTGTGAACGCGCCGGACGAACCAACTGGACGTCCCAGATAGACTGCCCTGCCGCCCGCGTGATTGAAGCGCACCAGATTGTTGTCATACGTCACGATCGATTCATCGTAAGCGGTTGACCATCCCCGGCCGAAAAGACCGATTTGCTGCGAATTGCTGTTATAAGTGCGACCGACATTGATGGCACTGCCGACACCGGGCAATTGATAGTCGTTTTGCTCCAGGTACATGTTGCCGTTCGAAATATTGATGGGGCGGCCCACGGCGCCGTTACAATGCTCACAAGGTCCATTGTTGGAATCCTTTCCGATCACATACAAAGTGACAGTCGCCGTTGCGCACTTTCCTAAATTGTCGCAAATCTGATAAGTGAAACCATCGGTGCCGGCAAATCCTGGATCCGGGTTGTAACTCTTGATGTCGGCCGTGATTCCAGACAGACTTCCGTGCTGTGGAAACGTCAAAAGATTTGGTTCACTGATGGTGTCGTTGGGATCAAGATCAGAATCATTTACTCGAAGCGGTCCAATCTGCGTGAATGGGCGAAAAATTTTGTACTAATCATTGCCGGCAGTCGGCGTGTTGTTGTTGACGCTCAGATTGACCGTGGTCTGCGTGCAAAGGCCCGGGTCATCGCAGACGTTGTAGGTGAAACTATCTGAGCCGGTGTAGCCAAATGCCGGTATATACGCCCACCTGTCCGTGGCGACCCCATTCAGAGTTCCATGCTGAGGAAACGTCTCGATGCAATTATGCCCAAAGCCGCCGCACCTGATGCCGTCACCATCAGGATCAGAATCGTTGGCCAGCAAAGGACCAACGGTAGTAAATCCGTGAATATTGTAGAAATCAGTAACCCCTGTGGGTGGCTGGTTAACAACGTCGAGCGTAACGGTAGCGGTCGAACAGGCATTCTGCGGATCGCACAATTGATAAACCTAGCTGTCGCTGCCTACATATGAATTATTCGCGCAGTAAAATATGTTGCCGTTGCCGTTGTTGGAGAACACGCTGGCATGCGCGGGCATCGTCGGAAAGCCGTTGACGAAGATCGGGTCGTTATCGGGATCGGAATCATTGTCGGTTACGTGCACTGTCTGGCACCAATGCACCGTGAAGGAATCGTTGCCGGCAACCGGCGGGTGATTGGTTGGCGAACTGGCGTTGAACAACATCAAAAGCGTAGGCAATACCAATAGAATCAAATGGCTATGAAATTTCTGGGGCGACATCGAGAACATGGGGGTGTCCTTTCAATGAGGATCGAATTGCTCGGGCGAAACCGATCGGGTTGACGCGACATCCAGAAAGAAACGCTTTTTCGGGGTCACGGAAGACTAACCAAAATCTTTCCGACGAGTCGAAGGGCTTAAACGGCACGCAGCTTATTTGACCAGCAACAATTAAGTCAAGAGTTTGGGAAACCCAGCGAGAATCAGAACCAGCTAGGTCGCGTGCAGCAGCGCCGTCCGCATCGCAGCGGCGGATTGCCAGCGGTGGGCCGGATCTTTGGCGAGTGCCCGCTCGATGACTTCGGCGACGCGTTCGGGAACGTGAGGTGCGCGGTGGCGGAGCGGAATTATCTGACCTTCGAAGATAGCCTTGACGGTGCCTGCGACATCGCCGCTCGGCCCCATGTCGAGGGCGATGTCACCACCCAACAAGCTGTATGCAGTCATACCCATTGCGTATATGTCTGAGGTGGGCCGCACGTTGCGGAAATCGCGAATCTGTTCAGGCGGCATGTAAGCGAACGTACCGGCCATGTCGCCGGCCATCGTGATGCCGCTCATGCCGGTCTGGGTAAAGCTCTTCGCCAGTCCAAAATCAGTTACCTTGGCAATGAAATTCGGCGACTCGCCGGTAACCAGAATGTTCGATTCCTTGATGTCGCGGTGGATGTAGCCTTTCGTATGCGCATAAGCCAGCGCGTCCAGAGATTGCGAAATTATTTCGATGCCTTCGCGCAGCGGAAGCCGGCCTCCCTGGGCGTCCGCCAACCGCGCCGCGTCCGAACCTTCGACGTATTCAGTAATGAGAAAGACAGCACCGTTGTGCGTGCCGCTTTCAATGAAGCGAACGATGTTCGGGTGATCAAGAGCGGCGGCCACGTCGATCTCGCGCATAAAGCGGCGGAGTGACTGATCCGCGACCGCGACCTCGGGCAACAGAGTCTTGATCGCGACCGCATGTCCGGTTTTCTCGTCGCGCGCCAGCATCACACAACCCATGCCGCCGCGCCCGAGCAACTTGATCATTTCATAGCCCGGAACCGGTTGGGGCCGGCGCTTAAGTTCTTCGCGGCAATCCTCGCAAATGAAAGTCAGCTTTTCATCAGGCAGGCCTTCAGTCTCATCGCGCCGTCCGCAGTTGGCACATTCAATCGTTACAATGATCGGGCGAGTTACGGTGGGAGCTTCCGAAAGATCCAGCGGCGCAGTTTTGTCTGCCTCAACTTCGACCTGTAGCACAGTTTGCCCACCCTGAACCCGATCGCCGCTGCGCAGGTGGGCCTCCGGCACGCGCTGTCCGTTGACAAAAGTTCCGTTGGTCGATCCCAAATCGCGCAGGAAACAACGTGGCGGAGCGATTTCCAGCAGGCAATGATGACGCGAGAAAAACTTATCCTCAGGCAGGTAGAGATGCGCAGTATCACTACGACCGATCAGGAAGGTGTCATGCTGATCGAAAGTGAACTCGCGGCCGGTGTAAGGTCCTTCGAGGACTCGGAGAATAACGCGCATAACGAGGGCTACTTACTAATCTCGAGATCGTCGAAGGCAACTTCCCCGACGTCACTGGTATAAAACCCGACGCGTCCTTTTTGGTAATTAGCTTCATCCACGATGGACGTCACGAATTGACCGTTGATGTAGAAGTCCATCTTTGTGCCGCGAATTCGGACTTCCAGTTGGTTTGGATTCGTGCCGGTCCGGATCGTGCTGGATGGAGTCCAGTCAACAACTTTTGTTTCGGTGCCGCCTTTGTGGAGCACAATCTTGTACTTGGGCTCGTCGCCGTTGTAAATCAGAAAACCATAATCTTCGAGGTTGCCGGTTTTCTTTTCGCCATGGACCGTCAACCCGTAACCCGACGTTGGTGAATTGCCGTCAATACTCCGCAAACCGACCCGCACAGTCGCATTCTCGTCGTAGTAATCTTTCTTGTCCGGCGAGTACATCACAATGTAGCCGCCTTTGGTGGCGCGCATGTGATACTCCTCGTCCTGATAAAAAATGTTGCCGTACTGTGAGGGGCCGGTGCCCCATGTCTGGCTGGAAAAATCGTCGCTGAAGGAAGTCAGCGTCGAACGCGAGTTCGAATTCGCATTCGTCGCAGAGTTCGTATTATTGCTGTTGTTGGAATTGCGGTTCGCCTGACGATTGGAATTCGAGTTGCCGTTATTGTTGTTGTTGCTGTTGGTGACGCTGGCGATGGCGAAAATCAAAATCGCGACGCCAATCCCCATAAAAACCAGCACCGCTCCAATTCCCAGAATCCACGGCCAGGCGCTGCGTTTTTGCGGCGTTGATGGCGGCATCGGACTCCACGCCGGGGGTGCCGGCGGCGGCATTGGCTGCGACGGCGGCGGGGTGGGCATCTGTGAAGGGTATGCAATCGTCGGCTGCGGTGAAGTATCACGCGACGAGGGATATTGCACCGTCGCGCTTGGATCGAACGATGACGGCGCGGCCGTGCTCACCAGCGGCGATCCGTCGTCCAGACAAAAGCTCAAAGCGTCATCAGTGTAAGTACGATTGCATTGGGGACAGCGCTTCATATTGGCCTCGATTCGTAGTTATGCTGAGTCCGCAAGCATCAGAGAGTAGAACGCGTTCGCATCCACAACTTGCGATTCAGGATTCGCGTCAGTCTATACGAGAAGCGAAGCGCGCTCAAGAGCGCATTCGATCACAAGGTACGGCCACAGCGACCGCAGAACTTGGTTCCCGACGGATAGGTGGTGTTGCAGGTCGAGCAGATTACCTGGACCGGACGGGGAGCGTTCCAGGCGATCGCCGAACCACCTAGCGACGCCCCGCATCGACCGCAGAATTTCGTGCCGGCGGGTTGGTCCGCGCCACAACGGGTGCAACGAATCTTGTTTGGCGCGCCGCCCAGACTGGGTTGATTCAGACTCGGGCTCGGTTGGTTCAGACTAGGACTTGGCTGATTCAAGCTGGGACTCGGCTGATTCAGACTCGGACTTGGTTGATTCAGGCTGGGATAAGAACCCGGAGGAGGAAGAGTCCGTGGATGCCCGGTAGAATCGACCGATACTACATCGAAATTAGTGTTGCCGCAGCGGCCGCAGAACTTTGTGCCCGCGGCAAAGCGCGACCCGCAATTGCCGCACGCAACCACCGTCGGCGTCGGCAAAGCCATTCCCGACGCGGCGCCCAGACTTCCTCCCTGCGAAGGCGACAGCCCGCTTGAAGGCGTTGACTTAAATTGTGCCTGGATGATTTGTTCGGCGGAGTCCGGCCGAATCTCGATCACGCGTTCATCGTCACGGTCGCCGGGGTGCGCTACGCGGAGCACGTGCTTGCCGGGCGGAATTGACTTCAGGATCACTCGTCCCGATCTCCCTACGCTCCCTTGCCTTTCATCATCGACATAAACCTCGGCGCCTGCGGGCGCCATGATCACCACCCGCGCTTCGCCCTTCTCTTCCTTAACTGATGCCCCACTGAACGCTTCATCAAATTCAATGAACCAGTCGCCGACTGAAGCGGGCCGAGCATTCGCGTCTCTTTGCAGAGCGCGCATGACGGATCCTTCGACCGGCGACGGGATGTCTGATCGCAGCGTGCTCAAGGCGGGAGCATCCTGCGTCAACTTCTGCGCAAAGATTTGCATGATGTCGCCGGTGAACGGCGGCTTGCCTCCGAGCATGTGATAAGCAATCGCGCCAATCGCATAGACATCGGCGCGCGAATCAAGCGCTGCGCCAGATTGCATCTGCTCAGGCGCCATGTACTCTGGCGTGCCCAGGATCCCGCGCGAAGCCGGTCCACTGCCGGAGGCATCGCCGGCCAGGCTTGAACTGATAATTTTTGCCAGACCAAAATCGCCGACCTTCACGATGTCGTCACCAGAAAGCTTAGCTTCCTTCTTCTTTTTCTGAACGATGAAGACGTTCGCAGGTTTTAGATCGCGATGCAGGATTCCTTCATCGTGCGCAGCTTCAACCCCGGCGCTGATCTGTTTCAGCAAGCCGTGGGCCCTCTGCACCGAAATCGTGCCTTCGCGTCGCAGCAAATGATAAAGCGATTCACCTTCGACGTATTCCATCACCAGAAAGAACACGCCTTCTTCGCTTTTGCCAAAGTCGGTCACGCCGACAATATTCGGATGTTGAATAGACGCGGCGGTCCTGGCTTCGCGCTCAAAGCGGGCAATCGCCTCGCCTTCCTGAAGGTCTTCGTCTGAGAGGACGTCGGGACGAATTGTTTTGACGGCGACTCGGCGCGTGATCAAGTTTTCGTCGCGGGCCACATAAACCTGCCCCATGGCGCCCCGGCCCAGACGCTTCTCGAGGCGGTACCGCCCGTTTAAGAGAGTGGTGCCGGGTAGAGTGTTCTTGGTTTTCGCCTGGTCCTCGGGACAAAGCAGGGCGTCGTCTTCAAAACAGCGTTCGCAACGGGGACATTCGCGCATAGTTAGACCGGAAGAGAGAATAAGGTCTTGCCGCAGCACGGTCAATCGCATATCAGAAGCCCGACCGTAAGCGAGGGCCAGTTCGGCTGGCTGGACCCCTTAACTAGACGAGGGCTTCTGTCATGCTGGAACCCATCCGGCTAATAAACCTCTTTACTTGATGGCCCAAGTGTCCGATAATTTCAGCCCTTCGAGGGGAGAGCCCATTGAGGCTCGGAAAATGCGGGTGCGAGCCCGCGTTTTGTGTCTGTGGCACAGACTTCAGTCTGTGCCGCTCATAGCACCGACTAAAGTCTGTGCCACCAGGGAGGATCCCGATGCGATCGATTTGGAAAGGCCATATACGTTTCCTGCTGGTTGCGATTCCGATTCGCGTCTACAACGCCATCGAAGCTTCCGAGCGAATCCAGTTCAATCAACTGCACCGTGACGATTTTGGTCCAATCGGTTACGACAAGCGCTGCAAGAAATGCGGTCAGATCGTCACGAACGATCAAATCACCAAAGGTTATCAGTACGAGCCCGACCGTTTTGCGTTGATCGAGCCCGAAGAGATCGCCAAAGTAAAGATCAAAACTACCAAAGCAATCGATATTATCGGCTTCGTCGATTCATCCGAGATCCCTACCACCTTTTTTGACGCACCTTATTACCTGGGACCGGACGGCGCCGTCGCCGACAAACCTTACGCGCTGCTGCGCCAGGTTCTGCAAGACACCGGCAAGGTCGGACTCGCGAAAGTCGTGCTGCGCGATCGCGAAGATCTCGTGGCGGTGTTCCCGCTGGAGAACGGCATCGTGCTGCAAAAACTGCGTTACCCGGCCGAGATACGGAAGATGACCGAAGTACCGGACGTCGAGAAAGAAACCAAGCTCGACAAGAGGGAGCTCACGCTCGCAACCAGCCTGGTCGAGCAGATGGTCACTTCATTTGCTGACGTGGACACGGTCGATCACTACCATGAAGCTCTGCGCAAACTGATCGATTCGAAGATCAAAGGCAAGAAGGTCACCGAATTTGAAAAGGTTGAAGACGTTCCGCGCCTCGACATCATGACCGCGCTCAAAAAGAGCTTGCAAGCCTCTTCACGCAAACCCATGGTCAAGGCCGAACCCGCCGCCAAGAAGAAAGCTGCACTCACGTTGGTTAAGGCGAAGCCGGTGGCAAAGAAACGCAAGGTTGGGTGACCGCCGCTAATCAGTTTTATGTAGCCCAGTTTTTATGTAGCCCAGGCGTTTACGCCTGGGCTCGCGTTTGATAGAACCTGAATAGCCTCCTTCAGGAGGCTTTTTCTTTCGATCGATGACTGGGCTGAAGCTTTTGAAAAGCCTCCTGAAGGAGGCTAATTGAATTAAATCATCATCGTGATCCCAGGCGTAAACGCCTGGGCTACGCAAAAAAGGCTTCTCACACATTTAAGAGCCCACGCCTGAATAACTCTTGCTAAAAATCTTACCTTGACCTGCCTGCTAATCTGGGGTTCTGAGCCAGGCAACATTCTAAACCGAACACAAGCAACTTGCCGATTCTGAACTGATGAAGAGAATTCGGCTTTTTCGTAGCCCAGGCGTTTACGCCTGGGTCCACGATTTCATAGAAATCAATCAGCCTCCTTCCGGAGGCTTACCATTTCCAGGAGGAACATATGTCTCACGTGTTTCACCAACTCTATTACCATTTCACCTGGGCTACTCAATCGCGTGAACCCTTAGTCGATCGCGCTTGGCGCCCAGAGCTTCTGGAAATCATCAATCAAGAAGTCCAAACCCGTGGCGGTTTTCCGATACGTCACAACGCGATGCCCGATCACGCGCATCTACTTTGCCGATTACCACCAACGATTTTCATAGCTGAGTTTATTGGTCAGGTTAAAGGTGCGACATCTTTCCGTGTCAACAAAGAGATTCGTCCCCGATTCAAACTACACTGGCAAGAGGGCTATGGGGTTGTGACTTTGCGTAAAGATGAAATTGAAAAGGTGTCACGTTACATTGATCGTCAGGAAGAACATCATCGCCGTGGCAACGTTTCAGAGTTACTCGAAAGGTGTGAGATTGAAGAAGATGATTGGCTGAAGATTTAGAAAAGCCTCCTGAAGGAGGCTGGGTTGAATCAAATCAATACCGCGATCCCAGGCGTAAACGCCTGGGCTACGCAAAAAACAATCACGCCCGGTCGCACTGCCTTAGCAGGACACTTTTTCACGCCTTGCGATCCCAGGCGTAAACGCCTGGGCTACACAAAAACAATCACGCCCGGTCGCACTGCCTTACCAGGACACTTTTCACGCCTTGCGATCCCAGGCGTAAACGCCTGGGCTACTAACAAAACCCGGCTCACACCGGCCGGACCGCCTTCTGAAACGCTTTCACTCCCAAGGTGTTCAATACTTCCCCTTTTCTAATCCCCGCTCGTCGCGCTATTCCCACGCCAAACTTTAGATTGTTGAGCGCGCCGGTTGAATGAGCATCCACCGAGACCACAAATTTTATCTTTCGCTTGCGCGCTTCCCGGAGCCAGCGTGGCTCCATGTCCAAACGATAAGGATCGCCGTTAATCTCCACGGCCGCGCGCGACTCGGCGATCACGTCCAGAATCTCTTCTACCCGGCAATCAAACGGCGGCCGCGCCTGGATCTTGCGGCCCAGCGCGTGCCCCCAAATCTTGAAAACGGGTTGACGCATTGCCGTCACAATCCGATTCGTCATTTTGTCTGCATCCATCTTGTAGCGTGAATGAATGCTCGCGACGATCACATCGAACTGCTCCAGAATCCAATCCGGATAGTCGAGTGAACCATCGGCCACGATGTCCGATTCAGTTCCTTTGAGAATCTTTACTTTGGTTTTTTCCTGAACTTCGTCGATCTCTTCCCACTGCCGCTGCAACCGATCGATTTTTACGCCACCGGCATAGAACGCCGTCGGCGAATGATCGGTAATGGTGATGTACTTCATGCCCAGAGCTTCGGCCGCAGCCACCATCTGCTCGACGCTGTGCTTGCCGTCTGAATAAGTCGTATGGCAATGGACCATGCCGCGAATGTCGTCCGCAGTTACCAGGTCGTCCGGAATCTTGCCGGCGAGCGCGGCTTCGATCTCGCCGTGATCCTCGCGCAGCTCAGGTGGCACGAACTGCATGCCGAGGCTTCGATAAATCTGAGCCTCGCTTTTCACTTCAATCGGTTTTGATTTTGGCGATGCACGCCGGAGGCGTGCGTACTCAGTCAGCTTTTGCAGATGTGCCTGTGAACCGGTCGCATTGAAAAGTGTGACCGCGAACTCTTTTGGAGTGACGGCTATCAGGGTCGCCTTGAATCCTTCGCTCAGAGTCACGACCACGCGACCCGAAGTCTTCTCCTCCGTACGCATCACCAGGGGGAAACGTACAAAATGATCCAATAGAGCCTGCGGTTTTTTCGCACTGGCAACGACTACGATTTGAGAGACCGTCTCTTTCCAGCGCCGGAGTGAGCCACCAAACTCTGCCTGACCAAAGTCACGGGACGTTTTCAAAAACTCAAGAATGGCTTCACCGGCGCGCAGCGCCTGGTGAATGTGAATTCGCTGTTCACGATTCTGGCTGGCGGCAATCGCTTCCAAAAGTTTTGCTTCGGTCCTCGCGGTAAAACCCTTGATATCGCGCAGCCTTCCGGCTTCGGCCGCTGCTTTCAATTCCTGGACTGACGTAATGTCCAGCGCCTCATGTAAGAGCTGAACTTTCTTCACACTTAGACCGGGGACTGCGGTCAGCTCGACAATTCCCGGCGGCATTTCCGAGCGCAGCTGATTTAGCAGAGAGGACTGGCCCCTGGTGTAGAGTTCCTCGATCTGCGTCGCCAGTCCTTGCCCGATTCCTTTCACGAAGGTCAGTCGATTCTGCTTGATCAACTTGCCCAGGTCTTCGGTCAGCTCAGCCACGGATCGGGCGCCGGACTTGTACGCGCGGGCCTTGAAATACTCGCCGCCCATCAACTCGAGCAGCGTGCCGATCTCCTGCAAAGCAGCGGCAATTGCAAACTTGTCTTTAATTGGTTTCGTCATGCTGCGCTCAAGAAAAGCAGTCTATGGCATGCAGAGTGCTTTTATCCAATCGCAACCATCAAAAGTAGTTTCGCGACAACAAATCAAGATAGTTGCGAGGATTCTGTAAGAATGGCGAACGAACTGCGCACCGAAGTCGAACAGGTCAAAGAGCAGGAAGATGTTAAGCAGGCGCTGAAGCAGACCAGCACAATTAAGCCTGAGGAGCCGACGCCCAGGGCTGAGACGAAAGATAAGCTGGTCCTTAGCACGCACGTCATCATCCTGATCGCGCTGGTGGCTGGACACTTTGTTCTGAAATTCAGCTTCTTTGGTTTCTCAGCTAAGCACCCCACCTTTATTGAGCTGCTTCAGCGGCTCGACCTGGCGGTCATGGGCATGGTCGTCATGCTGGCGTTCGCCAAGATTGCTGACGTGTATCTCATCGGCCGGATCGACAGTCCGGTCTCAAAATATAACCTGCGTCGCGTAGCGAAACTGGCCCTGGGTCTGGTGCTGATTTTTATCGTCGTGTCGGGCCTTTTCCAGAACTGGTACACGACGGTCGTTTCGATTGGTTTGTTTTCGCTGATCCTGGGACTCGCGGTACAGACGCCGGTCACCAGTTTTCTTGGCTGGATTTATATTCTCGTGCGCAGTCCCTATCGCGTGGGCGATCGCATCAAGATCGGTGAGGCGACCGGCGACGTCATCGATGTCAGCTATCTTGATACGACGTTGTGGGAGTTTGGCGGCGGTGACTTGCTCTCAACGGATCATCCAACCGGTCGCATCATCAAGTTCCCCAACTCAAAGATTCTGGATTCGACCGTGTACAACTACACCTGGCCGCTCTTCCCGTACATCTGGAACGAAATCAAATTCAGCGTGGCGTACGAGAGCGATCTGGACTTCGTCGCCGAAACAATGCAGCGTGTGGCAGCTGAGGAAGTGGGCGATCACATGATGAAGCAGGTGCGCGTCTTTCGCGAACTGCTGGCCCAGACGCCAGTCGATCAACTTGAAGTGCGCGAATATCCGGCAGTGTTGTTTCGGGTAAACCAGAACACCTGGCTGGATGCGATAGTCCGTTACCTGGTGCACCCAAAAGAAGCCGGACGGGTAAAAACCAGACTAATCAAAAAGCTTCTGGCTGAATTGAATGCGGCACCGGATCGAGTGCTGTTCCCCAAGAGCAATATGAGGTGACACCGTCCGGTCTGAGGAGAATTATATGAATGAACTTTTTCGTAAATTTGCACAGGTCGTATCGAATATTACCGGCACGCCATGGATCTTTATCCTGGCGGTTACCGTCGTGATCGTTTGGGCCATTTCCGGCCCGATGTTTCATTTCTCTGACACATGGCAATTAGTTATCAACACCGGCACCACCATCATCACCTTTCTGATGGTCTTTCTAATTCAAAACACCCAGAACCGCGACGCCAAAGCAATTCATCTGAAACTGGATGAACTGATCAAAGGAGTCAAAGGCGCTCGTACGGGTCTGGTTAACCTCGAGGAACTGTCCGATCAGGAACTCGAAAATTTGCACAAGGAATTCGAGCGGATTCACAGCGAAAATCCTACCCTGCAACACTAACAACCATGACAAGAATAGAAACGCTTTGCGCGCGGGGAATCACCCGCTCCGGATCACCCAAAAGAGGTTTTCGCTATCAGAGCGCCGGCGGGAAGAAGCCGGGCCGTGCTGACCTCGATCGCATTAACGATTTGAGAATCCCGCCGGCCTGGACGGATGTGTGCATCAACGCGAATGCGGGCGGAGCTGTACAGGCAGTTGGGAAAGATGCGGCGGGCCGTTGGCAATACCTCTATCACGAAACCCACGTCCGGCGCAGCGAGAAGAAAAAGTTTCAGCGCCTGATTGAATTCGCCGAAAGTTTGCCGGCGATGCGACGGGCGGTGGCAAGGGATATGCGACAGCCGGGCCTGGCGCGCGAGCGCGTCATGGCCGGCATTATGAGAATCCTCTCATCAAGCTTTATCCGCCCGGGCAGTCAGGTTTACGCCAGCGAAAATGGCAGTTATGGAATAGCCACGCTCAAGCCCAAACACGTGCAGGTCAAAGGCGACACGATCATTTTCGACTTTCCAGGAAAATCCGGTGTCAAACAGCATCGCGAACTGCGCGACCGGCGCGTGGCCAAACTGATAAGGGAGCTATTGAAACAGTCCACCCGTGAAGTCTTCGCCTTTCGGAACGGTGATGATCAGTTGACCGACGTGAAACGGCGGCACATTAACCAATACATAAAGGAAATGATGGGCCACAACTTTTCGGCGAAAGATTTTCGCACCTGGGCCGGCACCTTAATTTGTGCCTGTGCTTTGGCGCGAGCTGCGAACGATTTGAATGGCGAGAAAAAGGTGCGCAAGCAACAGTGGGTTGCCGCGATTAAAGAAACGGCTGAAGCGCTCGGTAACACCCCGGCCGTCTGTCGCAAGTCGTATGTTTGTCCGGTGTTGCTGACGAAATTTGAGAAGGGCTCGGTGATCGATCACTACTTCCAGAACGTCAACGAGGTAATGAATTATCGTGGGACGACGTTACATCGAGCCGAAAAGGCGCTCTTGAAATTTCTCAAAAAAGAAGCAACACGTTGATTAGAAAATCGCATGTTTGCATGATTACTGTTTATGCTAAGTTTCAATCACTCTTCCCAGAAGCTAAATCAATCCCTGGAGGAATAATTGTAATGAAAAAACCAGCTCTCACATCTCGGGCAATACTCTCTTTGGCCGTCATCGCCCTGTTCATCAGTGCATCTGCGTTTGCTCGCGCCGGCAAACAGGATTTCATCCTGCACAATCAGACCGGCGTTGAAATCAATTCGCTGTTTGTCTCTCCTCACGATTCGAATGACTGGGAGCAAGACATTCTGGGCCAGGACACACTGGCAAGTGGTGACAGCGTGAAGGTGATTTTTGACGACCGCGAGAAAAAAGTGCGTTGGGACCTGAAGATTACCGACAAAGACGGGAACAGTTTGGAGTGGGCCGATCTGAACCTGGTCGAGATTTCCGAACTTACGTTGCATTGGGATGCGAAGAAAAGCAAAGGCTGGGCGGATGTGAAGTAAGAGCACGTTTGCCTGGCTCCGTCGAATCCAAAGTTGAACGGAACTGGGAGCGCGGACGCCCCTCGTCCGCAAACGCGTGCGCAGCACGGCAAGCCCGAAGAAAACTGGAGACGAGATTTATTGTTCGCGCTGCGCGCTCAATGCGGGCGGGGGCGCCCGCGCTCCCAGTGTTTGGCCGCATTATTCCGCGAGTTTTTGGACACAGCTTCTACGGGGGAACTTAACGTAATATTTCAACCCGTCAGACTATAGGCAGCGCCAGTCATACCGAAGAGAAAGCAACGGTTGTTTTTGACCATCGGTGAAGCTCTTTGTCATCAGAGTTCAGGTTTCCCACCCTCAACCAGGTTTTGGAGTACATCCCAGCACCACACCATCAGTGCTGGGTGCTTCCGCCGATGTGGGCCACACACTGGTGGTGATAAACTGCTGGCACCTCGGAGGTTTTGCATGAAGCATTTGGTGCGTTTGGTGCTTGCGATCTTTTCGCTCGTCGTTACTTCATCCGGCCTCGCTCAATACAATCAGGAATCGTTTTCAGCCATGCATTGGCGGCTGGTGGGTCCGCATCGCGCCGGGAGAGTGACGAGCGTCGCCGGCATTCCGGGGCGTCCGGCGATCTATTACTTCGGCACACCCGGTGGCGGGGTTTGGAAGACGACAAACGGTGGACGCGTTTGGAAACCCATCTTCGACGACGCCCATGTGGCCTCAATTGGGGTGTTAGCGTTGGCGCCGTCCAATCCGGAAGTTATTTACGTCGGGACAGGTGAAGAAACTGTCGGCAACGGCATTTACCGATCAAACGATGGCGGCAAGACGTGGAGCCACATTGGCCTCAATGATACGCGTTACATTTCGGGAATCATCGTCGATCCCAAAGATCCAAACACCGTCCTGGTTTCAGCTCGCGATTACTTCATCGCCGGGGCGGGACGCGGCATCTTCAAAACGACGGACGGCGGGAAGACATGGAAAAAGGTTTTCTTCAGGGACGACAGGACCAGTGTGGTCGATTTGCAGAGCGCGCCCGACGAGCCGCGAACGATTTATGCCGCAACTTACAATCTGCAAATCGATCCGGCCAACCGGCGCGCACTTGGATCTGAATCCCTGGTTTTCAAATCAACGGATGCGGGCGAAACCTGGCAGCAATTGAGCGGCGCGGGTTTACCGCCGACCGGCCGCGGAACAATTGGCCTGGCTGTGGCGCCGACGACTAAAGGCAGCCGCGTCTATGCGATTATCAACTCAGGATTTTTCCGTTCAGACGATGGTGGCGCGAACTGGAATCGCAGCACCACCGATCCGCGCATCACCGGCAGCACCTTCTTTGGCAAGACGTACACCGATCCGATCAATCCCGATGTCGTCTATGTAATGCACACTTCGATGTATCGATCGCTCGACGGCGGCAAGACCTGGGAATCATACAAAGGCGCGCCCAGCGGGGAAGACCAGCACGTGCTCTGGATCGATCCGCAGGACACGCAACGAATGTTTCTGGGATCGGATCAGGGCGCGATTGTCAGTCTCGACGGCGGCCGTACCTGGACCGATTGGTTCACTCAGGCCACGGGCCAGTTCTATCACGTCACCACCGACAATCAATTCCCCTATCGCCTGTATGCGGCGCAACAGGACAGCGGATCGGTAGCTGTAGTTTCGCGCAGCGACTATGGGATGATCACTTATCGCGACTGGTTTTCGACCGGCGCGTTTGAGAGTGGGTACATCTCGCCCGATCCGCAAAACGCGAATCTGGTTTTTTCCGTGGGCTGGTACGGATCCGTCTTGCGTCTCGATCGAGCGACGGGTCAAATCTCGACGGTGTTCGCACCGGGTGCAAAATACCGCTACACGTGGGAGACACCGCTGGTGCGCTCGCCACACGACGCGAAGACCATGTACATGGGGACGCAGTTTGTCATGCGGACGACCGACAACGGCGGAAGCTGGCAGGAAATGAGCCCCGACTTGACGGCCTCAAATCCATCAGCAGGTGCGACTGGCGTAATTCAAACGATCGCTCCTTCCGCGGCGCAAGCCGGTGAGATTTGGGTTGGCACCAGCACCGCGCTGGTGCAACTGACGCGAGATAATGGCGCCAGCTGGAACAACGTCACCCCGGCCGAACTGCCGGCAACCAGCAACGTAACTCTAATTGAGCCGTCAGCAACCGATGCGAACACCGCCTACCTGATTGCGTCAGTGCCGGCCGATTTGCGTCCTTACATTTATCGAACCCGCGATGGCGGGAAAACGTGGCAGAAAATCACCGAAGGCTTGCCGGTAAACGCAATCGCGCGGACCGTGCGCGAAGATCCGAAACGGAAGGGACTGCTCTATGGCGGCACCGAAACGGGTGTCTACGTCTCATTCGATTACGGCAATCACTGGCAACCTCTGCAATTGAATTTGCCGACCACCTCGGTCCGAGATCTGAACGTGCATGGAAGTGATTTGGTGGCGGCAACCTACGGACGAGGCCTCTGGATACTCGACGATATTTCGCCGCTGCGACAAATTGACGACTTGGCCGCGACGACTCTGCTTAAGCCGGCGGCCGCGGTGCGTGCGCGCTGGGACAATCACCCGGACACGCCGCTTTCGATAGACCTTCCGCACAGCGACAATCCGCCTGACGGCACGATCATTTATTACTATCTGAAGACTGTGCCGAAAAGCATCTCGCTGGAGATTCGCGACGATCACGGCAACGTTGTCAGAAAGTTTTCGGACAAAGCCGAGCCGCGCGATCCACGCCCGAAAAACGTTCCTGAATACTGGTTCGCAACGCCGGCAGCGCTGGCAACCAAAACTGGATTGAATCGCTTTGTTTGGGATTTACAATGGCCGCACCCTGAAGCGCTGGCTTACAGTTTTCGCGGGCGGCCCCTGGATTACATCGAATACACGATGCCTGATCACGCGATCCCCGGCAACACGCCAATCAATCAACCGCCCGGGCCGTTGGTGGTGCCGGGCCGCTACGAACTGGTGCTCACTGTTGATGGGCAGAAGTTTAAGCAGCCGCTGACCGTGACGCTCGATCCGCGCGTGCCCGTTTCGGCTGGCGACCTCGAGGCTCAACTCGATCTCGCGAGAATGATCGATTCATGGATGAACATCAGCTTTACGTCTTACAACACGATCTCATTGATGCGAAAAGCAATTGCGGCTCAACTGAGCACGAACGCTCAGCCACCAGATGCCGAGGCGTATAAATCTTTAGAAAAGCAACTCGGTGAGATTCAGGACGGCACTAACGATGCTGCCGGATTTGGATCGGTGAACCGAGATCTCGCGCGCTACGTGACAATGATTCAGGGCGGCGACGTTCGGCCACCGCAATCGGCGATTGAGAGCGCGGCTCTTTCATGCAAAGCCCTGAAGAACGATCTGGAACGTTGGCATAAGCTTAACAAAGAACACCGGACACGGATCAAGAACCTAAAGGCGTGGGCTGAAGGGTTGCCCTATGATTTCAGCAACATAGTTCTGGACTGCCCGAATTGATTCGCGTGTTAATTGGGACATTATGCTGGGAAATACTGATACCATTCGGGAACGCCCCCGAGAGAAAACAATGAAACGCACACTCTTTTTCTTACTGCTCGTCATCAGCCTGTCAGCTTTCACGATTGGCTCAGCACCTACTTTATTCACCGCGACTGGCGTCAGGGCGCAGGCGACCAAACCGGCTGAGGTAAAAATCGATCCGAAAGTTTTCGATGAATTCGTCGGACAGTACTCGCTGGATACCAATCCTGACGTCGTGCTTTCTTTCTTTCGCGAAGGCGAGAAGTACTACTTGCAAGTTACCAATCAGGGCCGGATCGAGATCTTTCCCGCCAGCGAATCCAACTTCTTTTTGAAGGTGCTGGATGCTGACGCCACGTTTGTGCGCGACGCGTCAGGCAAGGTGTCCAGCATGGTCTGGCGGCAGGACGCGAATAAGTTCACGACTAAGCGAATCAGTAAC
>Ga0207428_10002036_pt1 | contig 20424 bp, 19 predicted proteins | sample RhiMethybrSRZTD1_FD_187600 | JGI IMG/M metagenome (GOLD analysis project Ga0207428, IMG submission 187600) | Populus rhizosphere microbial communities from Tennessee, USA - Rhizosphere MetaG P. TD hybrid SRZTD1 (SPAdes) (version 3) | ecosystem: Host-associated > Plants > Roots > Rhizosphere >...
ACCGTTCCTGCTCCACAGTTTCCTGAAAGGTTAATGTCAGAAGGCGTTTCGTTATTGCAAATGTTATCAAAAGCTTCAACTCCTTTTAAAACAAAACCATCTGATGACGTCTTTATTTTAGTAATGATTCTTCCAGCAGATCCCAATTTCTGATGATCGATATTTCATTCCGTAAATGATGTTCCTTTATCATAGGACATAAAAAAGTTTATCCTCACACCATTGATTTCTTGGCTGCCATCACAAGAGATTGTGCCTTTTCCTACACTTTTTAATTCAAGTTCTTGCACGCGTGCAATTTGATTAAAATAAATTGAATATATGAATAGATTAAATCCTACTATAATTACAGCTATCTTCGTTGCCTTTGACTTTTCCATTGGATTTAATGATGGATTATTCCTATTAGGAGCTAGGTAAGAAATATCCCAATCTTGTTATGTCATGTTTTACTTACATTGGGCCGCTTTTTTTTCTTAAAATTCACATGGAATATTTTTCAGAACTCATTTTCTACATAGATCGATTAACAAGTTCGGGACTGATTGTTTTCTAGCAATGTGAAATTTTTTTATCAATAGTTTCATTACAAACTTGTTCGCTTTCTGATCGAAATAGATTAGATCAAATTTAAAAAATTTCTATGTTGGAATAGAAATTATTTTGGGACCATTATAGAAATAGGATTTTCTTTAAATATGAGTATTATTATTATAAATCCTTAGATTAGTGAACAAAATATTAAATTCATTAACCACCTGTTTATTTACGTCGTAGAAATTTGAAAATGTTTAACACTTTTATACCAAAGGATTCCCTTCATACGTGTGTTTAGGCAGTTTAGGGAAAATGGGTATTTTTTCGCATTGGTTTTGTCAAGTACGTTGATTTTTTCATCTTTTACGTTTCCTTTCTTGAACCTGTCTGTTTATGCTCAATCCCCGACAACTCACATTTCTCAACAGCAATACGATAAAATTAAGAATTGTGCTACCGATCTGAGTAAGAAGCCCACTCCCGTAGAATACCTTACATATTTCAATTGTGGTCATGTATCAAAGGATCCAACAGGAAGAACTGTGCGACAATTCACCCTTATTGTTCAAGAGCATCAAAAAATTCCTATTTCATATGAAGGGCATATCTTTGATGGATGGACATATAATGGTACTATACCTGGACCGACTATTAGAGTTACAGAAGGCGATCTAGTCCGTATTAGAGTTATTAATAGCAACGAGAATGAACATCCTCATTCGCTTCATACTCACTCTATTCACTTCGCCAAGAATGATGGGGTTTCAATGGGTGGATATCCCGGAGGTGCCATTTCACCAGGTAGAAGTTTCACTTATGAGTTTATTGCACAACCTTACGGTGTATATCCATATCACTGTCATGTAGATCCAATAGCAGATCATATCAACAGGGGATTATATGGAATGATGATTATTGATCCAAGAGAGCCCCGACCACAAATGACGGAGATGGCTATGCTTCTTAATGGTTATGACATGAATTACGATCAAGAAGGACCTACCCATATGCCTCCAGCAGCACAATTTGAGCCAAGTCAACAAGAGGAAAAAGTTGCCAATGAGACTGAAGGTGCCAATAGCAACGAAACTGAAGGTGCCAATAGCAACGAAACTGAAGGTGCCAATAGCAACGAAACTAGCAAAGATGCCAATGTGACGCATGTTTCTGCTGCTCCAGATAAAGAAAAAGAAGCCGGCGACAGTGAAGCCGGCGACAGTGAGAGGGATAATGAAATTTACACAGTTAATGGAAAGGCATTTGAGTATATGATGCATCCAATTGTGTTACAAACCGGTAAACAATACCGTGTTTACGTTGTAAATATGCTGGAATTTGACCTGGTCAACTCAATCCATATCCATGGTTCCATGTTTGACTACTATACTGCTGGTACTGATGAAACATCAGATTATAATACAGACATAGTAACGTTAACGCAGGGAGATAGAGGTATTATGGAATTTACATATGACTATCCTGGAACTTACATGTTCCATGCGCATCAGGCGGAGTTCACGGATCTGGGTTGGATGGGACTTTTTGACGTTCGAGGAAATCCAGTTAATCATATTGCACATAGTTCCACGTGATAAAACCTAAAAATTATGCAGTCTTGCTCATATCACAATTAGATCAACTTAATAGAGCTAAATCGAATCGAACTTAAACTCAGCTAAGCCAACGGGGGTCCATTATGCTCAGGGCAAATGAACTTAGACTTATTATTTTAGTTGAATTCACTCTGAATGAATATCGATATTAATTACTGGACTATAAATGTCGTAGACTTTGTGGCTTTAATACCTGCCTGTGAGGCACTTGCTAAGACTGAATACGTACCTGTTATGTCATTACCTATCCTAAATGAAGGTGCTAGTTCCCCATCAGTGTCTGTATAGTCTTTTACAACATTACCTGAAGGATCTTTAATAGTTAAACGTACAAACACCCGATCAAGAGTATTTCCTGTTTGAGGATCCGATGCGGTCACTGCAACTTTTTGTCTATCCCCAGCTGGAATTGGATTACTTTCTACATTAATCTGGAGATTTATTTTATCCGAGTTTGAGGTATTTGTTGTATTAACTGATGCTCCAGATTGCAGGGATGGAGTTTGGGTATTTGAAGCTGGTGTTTGGGTATTTGAAGCTGGAGTTTGGGTATTTGAAGCTGGAGTTTTGGTATTTGCAGTTGGTAACGGTAATTGTACATTACTTGATCGATTGGAGGTTGCAGTTCCAGTGACATTTATGCTGTACCATTTAGTAACAGTTGGCCCTGCAGGTGGAACCAAACAAGTAATTTTTGATGTCAGGTCATTGACCCCTGTTTGAATAAGATGATATTTTGAAGTATATGTGAAACTCCATTTTGAAAAATCAGCAGATCCGTTTGACCCGGTAGGTGTGGCCAGTTGATAAGGCTTTAGGTTATTCCAATCTAAATAAACCTGACATTGTGAGGATGAATTATCCGAAGATGTTCCAGATATGGTTAGTTCTCCCACAGGAACCTGTTGATTTCCGGGGGGAGATTCGATCTTTATTGTAATGGCGTAAACACTAACAGATACAATACTGATGAACATCATTAGTGCTAAAAGTGTTCCAGAAAAACCAAATAAAAGCATCCTTTCAAAATTCATATGCACTGGAATCTATCATATTACCCTTATTTTTGTTTTTTTCATTTTATTAGCATGATTTTAATGACTACGAAAGGTCTGCTATTGCGTAATTATGCTATCTGTGTTTTAAGGAAAGGGGATACTTGGTAATTCAAATGGAATGTCATATTTTGTAGGCTTCGAATTTTGATGACAATTGGAATTACAATCATTATCATCATTATGTTTCACGTCTTTTGAATTAACGTCTTTTGAATTAACGTCTTTTGAATAAATGTCTTCTCTCGAAGACAGATTAAGGCTGTTGCTGCTGTCATTGTCGATCCCTCTCACTTTGAAAGGGTCTGAATGCTGTATCTGAGATTTCAATTCATACATGAGTTCCTTATTTGTGCTTTGATTATTAATTAGGCTAGCAATTGGAGAAAAAGGTTGAATTTGATTGCTATTAATTTCATTCTTCCCTATGATCAAATTCGCATACACATTGCCATGTATAGTGCTCACTAATGATATTATACCGCTTAATGCAATTAGGGCAATAATTCTACCTACCATGACCTAGCCGTAATGAAATTTAGCTTAAAGCAAGTATATTTGGATTAGGTAACGAATTGCAGTATGATAGTCAAGGTATAATCAATAGTACATAAATTAAGGTATAATTTTAGTACGAAGATTACTATAACCAAATATACTTGATATATCTTCTCGATAATTGAGGTTTCGACTATTTTATTACAACTTTTGTTTCCTTTGTTTGATATCATTTGACATGTTCTGTCTCATGAGTTTCCATTTAGATTGTAGTTTATAATTATACCCTACAATGCCTCAATACATCTAAACTCACTATGTTGTAGAAAATTCTTAATCATTTCATTGTTCAATATCAATATGATAATTAAGCCGTTGACTAAAGTTATGCCAACCTATTAGTTGAGCTCCCTCAATTACTTTGTGTCGGGTGTAACGTAAAAATTGTTAAGATACATCTCAGAAATCTGTTGCATTTCATCTACATCTAGATATTTTCCATCTGATATCTGAGAAAATTTATCAATCTCCTCCAGACTTATCATTGTCGGCAATACGATTGATATTTGCTCATGAGATAGTATAAACTTAATCGCAAGCTCAGTAATATCCCACCCTTTTTTGTCGGAAATTGTCTTCATGTTTTCCACTTTTTTTAGCGCCTCATATACCCACTCCTTCTTTCTCACACTCCTATGATCATTCTTGTCAAATACGGTGTTCTCATTGACTTTACCTGTTAACACACCTGATGCGTCAGGGACCCTTGCCATGATACCAACATTTTTTTCTTCACTTGCCTTTATTAGTTCATTACCGGGGTCTTGTTCCAAGATATTATAAACCGTCTGCAGGCATGTAATATTATGTTCTCTGATTGCATGTATGCCTTCTTCCTTCCATCCAATGGCTGGACCCAACGCGACTCCATGGCTTTTAATCTTTCCCTTGGTAACGAGTATATCTAACGCATTAAACAATTCCTTATTTGTGATGACCTGCATTTTTGGGTTGTGAAGGCTATATACATCAATATAATCTGTCTGAAGTCTATCCAAACTTTGTTCTAATGCATATTGTAGATACTCAATGTTATGTTTCTGGGGTAACTCATTGTGTCCTACTTGTTCAGCATTGTACATGTCATATCCCCATTTTGTTGAATAAACTACTTCATTTCTCATGCCTTTGAATGCTATCCCTATTAATTTCTCACTTTTTCCTTTCCCATAGATGTCTCCAGTATCATAGAAATTGATACCTACGTCATAAGCTCTTTTTAACATTCTAATCGCTTCATCATCTTCTATTTTCTTACCCCACCAATCCAAACCAATGGTCCATGCTCCAAATCCAATTTCGCTTACTTTAATTTCACTTTTCCCAAGTCGTCTATATCTCAATTCCAAATCTCCTTAAAGTTTTCATAAATTTCTTGAAACTCATCCTCTTTAATGACTGGTTCACATTGATTAACTAATTCGTCAATGTTATCATATGAATTCCCATTCCTCTTAGTCAGCTCGATATCAATCCATGATTTACATCCGGCCCATTTTGGATTTACATCTATTGAAATAGGTTCAGGGAGTTTGTATACTCTCAATAGAAGGGCTTTGACTGGTATTTCTGGATTGTACTTCATTCTCATGTTAACGTATTTTTCATTCCATATATGATACTTCTCTAACTTGGATAATATCGTTTCATCATTGAACTCTTGTATTGCCTCAATTCTTGCTAAAATCCTTATAGTATTTGATTTATCTTGGGAAACTGAATCATTTGCTTTTAATAATAATTCGAATTCTTGCAAATAATTTGGTTGCAAATATTCTTTTGATTGGTGTTCTAGTGTGGGATACATGAGGAAATTTTTTTGACTAATCTCAAAACCCGTCTTGTATTCTAATATCCCACCCTTTCGTAGCAATATTGATTGTTTGGCCTCCTCCAATGCTCTACAAACAACAGACCATTCCTTCAGGGCTAACATAGTCAACCTAAACTCTTAATTACATCAAAAATTTTTTTATGAACACAAACTATCATGGGTGTATCTCTTTCAACATATCTGCTTACTTGTGTCTCACGAAGTTTCATGATCAAGTCTTGAAAATCCATCAAATTGTCCGTCTCAAAAGCCAACATAAAATCTTGGTCACCCATACCAAAAGAATAAGAAGTATTCAATCTTATCTGTGGAAATTTCTTACCAACATTAATGTGCTCTTTCATCATTTCACTTCTTTTTTCAAATGGAAGAAGATACCAATCCCTTGACTTAACAAAAGGATAAACGATATTGTATTTTAAAGGTTCGTCATTTTCCATGAAACTTGGAGTAAGTTTATTTGAATAAATTGACGGACGTAATGCCGCCAAGTAAACTTCAGATGTGTCAACGTATTTACCAAGTACAGTAGTGTAAACCTTTGAACTTAGCACTTGGATTTTTTCTACAGAGTCAGAAATGCTCCATAACATAAAATCAGATTCCTTTCTCATACCAATGGTCGAGTATGTGATGACCTTCATCTTTGTATTGGCAATTTCTATTAGTGATGAAAACTCCTTAGCCGCTTCATCCTTTCCAATATCATTCAACCATCTCCATTTAGGATCTACCTTATAGAAGGAAAAATTGAGATATAAAGTAGGTAAATTGGTATCATCCTTTCTATCTTTAATCTCCTTTTGATTAATTTTTGATTTATCAAAACTCATGATAATACAGAAATATTCTGAATATTTAAATTGAATCTAGAAAGTGAGTGTTCCTCTTTAGTGTTAAGGTGTCACACATTAGGGGAAACTAGATAAAATTTAGCGTAACATTGGTAAAGTTAGGATAATAGAAAATGTTAATGGTTTATTTGTCTGAGGTCTTTAACCATTTCTTCAATATATTTTCTGTAATTCTTGTCAACTTCCTGAGCAGCAATCAATATTTTGCTCTTAATTTCCGAAGACTCTAAAAACATTCTTGTATCCTTTGGAATACAATGACCTCCAATTCCATCTCTAGGTTCCAAAATGTTTACATTCCATTTTGTATTTACCGCATCTCTTAATTCTGCAAACGAAATACGATTTGCTTTACAAAACATATAGAGATCTTCGGCGAAAGCTATTTGCAAGTATCTGTCTGCATTTTCAATTATTTTACTCAATTCTGCTAGTTCTACCGTCGAAACAGAATACATAGGAATATGAAGACTTCTATATGATTTGGTACCACTATAATATTCCAAATCTGACGTTTCTTCATGTTCAACTCCATTATAGAATCTAATGCCTGTTCGAAGACAACAGTCGCAGACGCCACCTATCACCCTTAGCTGATTGACACCATGAACATCTTCTTCAAGAGCATACCACCTATGTGGAGCATGAACGACATGAAATCGATGCTCAAGAATTTCGAACATTTTCCTAGTTGTGCCTCTTGGTACGGTACTTTCGATGGATACGAGTTTTCCATTTGTAGCCTCTTTAGCTATCTTTCTCGTAATAGCCATTAATCCGTCAACCTGTGGAGAGGAAATATCATCTTCTCTATGCGTGGATATGCATATCATAAAGACATCAACGTCTCTGAAATTATCTAATTTCTTTATGCCGTGCTGCTTTTCAGCATTATCCATGGCAAGCTGATTGTTGTCATAACCATAAACATCAAATCCCTTTTCTTTAACATATTTCGCGACTGGAAGACCTAGTTGACCCAAGCCTATAACTAGAATTTTATCGAACGAGATTTCGTCCTGTAAATGAGTAATCACCTTTTCAGCCTCCAAATAATTTTCAAACAAATGCTATTGTATTAATATTTATCTATTGTCGTCAGACTTAACATACGCATAGAACATATGTCTATTCAAAATATAATAAATATGTAATAGAAGAAATAACCATAAATTTTAACAATGTAAATCTATTACGATATAAACGAACCGAACTTAGCATGAATAAGCACTAATTTTGCGCTTATTTTTCATTTATGTTGTATTTATTATTTTTTTTATCATTACGAAAAAATTGAACAATTTATTAGTCATATCTAGGAAGTATCCACATGGCAAAAACATTGTCTAGTCAAACTCTAAAAAAAAATGATACTGCTCCTCCATTTAGATTAGTGGGAACAGATAACAAATTCTATTCCCTTGAAGATTTCGAGAGTAAGTGCCTGTTGATAGTTTTTATTTGCAATCACTGTCCTTACGTTAAAGCTCGTATAGGTGATTTAGTTACACTTCAGAGAAACTTTCCAAAGTCAGAATTACAAATTGTTGGGATAAATAGTAATGACCCATCTTATCAGGGTGAAGGCTTTGAGAACATGATCGAGTTTTTCAAAGAAAATAAGTTGAACTTTCCATACGTTATAGATGATGCACAACAAATTGCAAGATCATATGGAGCTGTCTGTACACCAGATCCATTTTTGTTTGATCAAAACAGAAGGCTTGTGTTTCATGGAAAAATAAATGATGCAATGGAACCAGAGATGACTCCACAAGTGCATGTGATGGAAAATAATATCAGAAAAATATTGAAAGGAGAAACAATAGAGAAAGATTTTGATCCATCTATTGGCTGTTCTATTAAGTGGAAATCGTAAATTATTTAACCATACCTGTAGACGATTCCTTTTTCACCTTTTGGATGTCTCCATCTAGTTCCAATAGAACAGGTCCCACATTCCACACAACCTTCATGTTGTAGCACTACATCTTTTCCTTCAAGACTATAGCACTTGGTAGGACATAGTAGAATCAGTTTTTTCATGAATTCACTTCTTTTATCCTCCACGGTGATATGTGATTCGCTATCATCATTGTATTGCAATTTAGCAATTCTTTCTGGTAAAGTCGGAATTACTGGTGCGTACGAAGAATTGACAATACTTCCTAGTTTGTTTGCCAAAAGGATTGGTACCTGAACATATGCCTTTTCTGATTCTATAAATGGTAAAACTTTATCATATCCCAAAAAATTTACCAGTCGAAGGGCAATACCCCTCAATCTTTTATTTTTCATAAGACCCAGACCAAAACCAAATAAAGGATCAACAGAATCCATGGAAATGTTTCTTGTTACGTTAAGAAACAAAGTTATATAGTCTTCATCGATTCTATTCATTTCTCTGGTATATGGACTCTCATTAATGAGGGATTCATAGTAATTTCCCATGTAACCTGAATCAAAATTATTTTTATCTATAGATCGCGAAATTGCAATAGAGGCTCTTACTGCATCATCGATACCAACATTGAGCCCTTCTATTTTTGGACCGATGAATATCCCTCGACCAGCAGCATCCCCTATAAATAAAATGTTTCTATAATAGGGCTTTTTCATCATGCATCTCTTACCGTCCGGAATCAACTTTGCGCTATATTCAAGCTCTACATAATTATTAACAAATTGTACCCCATACTTTTCAATTAGGTCTTTTTTAATATTATCAATTTTTGATTTAATATCTTCTATATTTCTGAACTTTCCAGACTCTACCAATTCTACATTATTTTTGGAAAAATATTTGTATCTTAATTCATCGTATGTTTTTATTAGTTTACTAACGCTAAGCTGCATTTTGAGTTGATCTTCTTTTGAGAGATCATTGTTGTCCTTTCTTAATGGGACTTCATCTTTAATATATTCACCAATTAGAGGATTTTTGATTAACTCATCTACGAGCTGTGCTGGAGTAACCGGATTTGAGAGAAGCGAATCATAGTGATAGACCGCTCCAAGTGATAATGTTTGGCGATTTGTATAAAGAAATCCACCACCAATATGATTCAACGTTATATCACCTGCAAAAAGATGCGCTGAACCTTCTGAAGAATTCAGATGAAACCTTTCTTCAATAATATTTTCAGGTAATTTTATGATGACTTTAACACCAAAGTAAACTTCTTCTGGTTTGAATTTATCCCTAGCTTTTGTAATTTCGGCAACTTCTGAATTTACTCCATCAGCAGCAATTATTGAATTTACTTGGAATTCTTCTAATTCATTAGTCCTTATAATTGTCTTGTCTCCCATCCACTGAATATCAGAGACGTGGACTCCAGTGATAATTCCACCACCTTGTTTTTCAGCTGACTCGGAGGCTCGCTCTGCAAGCCAAGGGTTTAATTTATTTAATAGAACAGAGAACCCAAAATTTGTCTTGTATTCATGAAGTGGAGTGAGATCAATTGTGAAGATTTTATTCTTGGAAGTAGCGTGCAGCAAATACTTCTTTATTAACCTCTCTATTGGTGCGTTGGACACAAAATCTTCGCCAAAAACATCCTCAACGTTGTATATTCTTCCATGAGGGTCTTGTTTAGAATACAAAATACCCCCAGAGACATTTTTGGTGCCTATCCGATCACCTGCTTCAATTAATATTGCGCTTTTATTAAGATCAGATAATTTTTTTAATGCTGATAATCCAGCTGATCCGCCCCCAACTATCGCCACATCATATTCTTCCAAGTCTATTGACCCCGTATTGATATAGATGGCATTTGCTTTTTTATCTGGTCAATGAGTATCGGAATAACCTGCTCCATTCTTCCTTTTATAAAAATATCCGATTCGTCTACAATGGGAGAGTTTTCATCAGTATTTATGGAGAGTACCATTTCAGAATCTTTCATTCCAGCAACATGTTGTATGGCTCCACTTAATCCCACAGCAACATAAAGAGTTGGTGTAACCTTGCTCCCACTAGTGCCAATAACCCTATCTGGAATCATATATTTTGAATCCAGATTCTGACTCAATTGATATGGCTTTTTCGATAAAGGCAAAGTTATTCCAATTTCTGCATCAAGTAGTTCCGCAAATTCTTCAACTAGTTTGATATTTTGTTCCGGATTATCTTTAATTCCACGTCCAAAGCTCACTACTATCTTGCAAGTTTCGTAATCGATTTTTTTCTCAATCACCCTTCTACTCAATATCTTAATTTTTAGATCTTGGTCGATTTTAGGGTAATATTCTACAATTGTCCCCTTCCTCAGATTATCACTTTCTATCGGCTTAAATGCGCCTGGTATTATACTGCATCCCTGTGGATGATATTCCCTAAGATTTTCTGGGTTTTTGTTATCTAGACATAGTATTGTTGTCCATAAAAAACCAGAAAAATCTGGACGATACATTTCTAGAGTTTTTTCGTATTTCACAGACTGACCTTTTGTTTTGTGCTCATGTCTAATATCGAGATCACTTATGACTAGCTTATTTATATCTGATGCCAAACCTGATTCAAGCTCTGCCAGTACCGTAGAAGACAAGTGTCTCCCAATATTGTCCGCCGCAAAGAACATGTATCTTGGTTTTACAAATGTGCTTTCGTATTCAGGTGATATTTCCTTCAAGATTTCCACATCTTTTGCAATCTGAACTATTACTCTAGTATCAATATCATTTCGAGGATATCTTAGTTCCTCATGATTAGCATATATCACCGAATCTGCTCCATATGTTACTAATTCATCACATAATTTTCTAACTTTACTACCAAGTAATACTGCTACGACCTTTTCTGATGAATTGTATTTTTGATTAAAATCATCCATCAACCGTCTCGCTTCGCCTAGCATCTCCAAACTTACAGGTACTACTTGTCCTTCAAAATGCTCGATTATTACATAAATATGTCTATATTTTTCATTGGTGTTTGATATATTTTCTCGACCTAATAATTTTGACATTTTTTACTTGCCTCTTAGAATTTGGATTATTTTTGTTGTTATTGGTGTTAAATTATCTGGATTAGCTGCATCTATGAACTCTGTTTTACGGTTTGTTTTTGCCCTAGGAATTTTTTCTACTCTATATACTATAGTCGGAGAACCTGGCAGTCCTACGAGTTTCGGGTCTAGATTTAATTTTTTACTATCAAATATTCTTAAAATATGAGTATACTCTTCTGAATGTTCTCTCCCTTCTTTGCTAAACTTGTTTGCTGTTAATCTTTGCGATACAGTATTGAAAATAGACCTATAAGAAGGGTCAATAGTTATAAAGACGGGTAGTGGAGATTCTATTTCTTCAATAATGGTATCCATTCCTTGAAGAGAAATCAATCTTTTTGCAATTACCACTTTTCTCCCTAAATCAATATCAAAGTCAATGACATTACCAAGAAAAGTATATCCCAACTTCCATGCGGTCTGTGGACCTGTTTGTCCTGTCTCCCCATCGGACGCTCGATGTCCAGAAAAGACGATGTCAATCTTATTACCTCCAAACATATTTTTTACTCCGTTCTTGAGTACTTCTGCGGTTGCAAGGGTATCTGCACCTGCAAACAGTCTATCACTGTATAAATTGAGTTCTTCAGCATCAGTCAACACTTGAGCCTGCTTGAGGGCGGATTCTGCAATGGGTGGACCCATTGTACCGATAGAAATATGTGCGCCGTATTTCACCTTGCAGTAAAATGCAGCATTACATGCTATTGCACTGTGTGGACCCAAAATATTCTTTGTCTCAGCCCTATTTAGTGTTCCATCTGAATTATAACTTACATTACCTTCAGAAAAATCAGGTTCTAGTTTTATAATAACACCAACATTTAACAAATCTTGGTTCTTTATAGATCATCTTAATATAATTCTTGATTTTCTGGTATTTCTTATCATTTTTGATCTTACTATGACAGACTTATTTTTTGCAAAATATGATATCAAGCCGTTACTCAAGAATGAATCCTTCAAAAATAGGACTTTCTTTCTATGACCTGGCTTACAATAGCTTTAATTATCATATGTATTATCTGATGATATGGTAGACCTCGTTTATGGACGCGGCATAACCGATCTAATACGTGAATTTCCTATTTATTTAACTTTTTTTCGTAAGATTATTGATATCAAATTATTTCATAAGAAAAGGACATTGTATGGTTCGGCAGACATAATCAATGTTTGCAACCTACACTGTTCTCATTGTTATTGGTGGCTTAATCGGGAAGATGAAAATAATGAGCTCTCTCCAGAAGTTTGGAGATCGATAATAAGGAATACCTTCAAAAAACAACATCTTTTAGGTGTAACGTTGGTGGGAGGCGAGCCAACCATGCGACCTGAAGTTATTGGTGTTTTCTGCCAAGAAATGCCTGGCAGGGTTTGTGTAGTAACAAACGGAACTTTTCCTTTAGAACGGTTTGAGAATCTATATTTTTACTGGATATCACTAGACGGGACCCAAAAGGTACATGACAGTATAAGAGGTCAAGGTTCATATGAAAAGACGCGTAATACCATTTTGGAATATATTTCTGGACCCCCACGAAAAGGAAAGCCGGTTTGGAAAGATATCTGGATAACAATGACTATTAATTCATTGAATTATCATACAGTCACGAATTTAGCCGAAGAATGGAAGGATAAAATCAATAAGATTGGCTATCAGTTTCATACTCCATTTATAAAAGATGATCCCTTATGGTTACCATTTGGAGAAACAAGAAATGAAGTAGTGGATCAAATAATCTCACTCAAGAAAAAATATCCAAATTATATCGTAAACACTGAGAAACAAATTGCATTAATGAAAGGAAACTGGGGAGGCAGTGGAACGATACCAATTCAGTGTCCTTCTTGGGCAATACTTTCTTTGGATCATAAGGGCAGGATCAAGCAACCATGTTGTATTGGAAGTTCTGACGCAAAAGGACTAAAACCAATTTGCGAACAATGCGGACTTGGATGTTATTCCGTACTTGTTGCCCAGGGCATTAAGGGATTCTAATCAACGTAACAACTCATATGTTATGCGTTAACCATGCAGCTGTGACTTTTTGAATTAATTCGAACTGATTTCTGATGTGTTATTAGTTTAAATAAGTATGCTTTTATGAACAATTAACGGTTGCCATTGGTCAGAGTATCCAGAAGAATTATGCGCTTTAATCTGTCACATGACTATAAGGATAACCATGAATCAATTGACATTAACAAGTTTGTGTATGGCAGAAAAATTAAGTATAGTTGCGAAAAATGCAACTCTTCATTTACCACATGGAAAGCTTTACATGAACACAAAGTCGAAAATCATTCATATTAATGCGACAAAAATAATTATTTAGTCAGAATCTTCGTTGTAGGGGTGTTCACGATTGAAGATTCAATTTCCTTTAACCTATCAAGGAACCCCTCGTTAGTACGAATCTCTTCATATGAGGAGTCTGAGCGAAGTTTTTCTACTATTGCAACAATATCATCGTTCGTTACTCCGTGTTTTTTATCGTATTCAATATATCGTAAAATCTTTACTATTCCTCCGTATTTATAATGCATCTTTTTTTGATATCTTGTCGCATCCGGAGATAGTCCCTTAACATGCTTTATGACTGTGTTTTCCATATGTTTAATATGCCAATCTTTCATCGGAAAATTATTTCGAGTCAAAAGGATCAATAATATTTGTATTAAGGGTTATATAATATATTATTATTTTCTGTATGCAAACCTGATTAAGTAGAGAGCTAATTATGCAATTATAACTCATAATTATGTGAGCAAATTGTTTAGAGTACAAAATTGAAATTTAACACTGCATCTTTACCTGCAAAAAGGGATGGATAATCTTATTACTAAAAGGGATAACATTAAACATTTAAAACATTTCATTAACGACCATTGGCGTTACAGTCCAAGATGTAAAGGAACTCCACACAATATTGTACTTTATGATAATCGTTTTTTTCAATAAAAAACTACTATTCACCGTTTTTAGAAAGCTCATTCAAGAATACTAATTCATAATAAAAATAATAACCAAAACTAAAAAAATTACGTATTCTTTTGTATAGTTGAGAAGACGTACATTTAATATTCAATCATTTGCAAATAATTATGAAATATTGAGTACGAATGGTCACTTGCTTGCAACAAAATTTTTTTCTTCCAAGAACGCATCAAGCTATGACAAGATTGTCAAATATACAACATTCTTTAAAGATTCGTTATGGAAGAAGGAGATGGTAGGATTTATAGACGGAGAAAATAAATTAATTCTTGATTTAGCGTGTGGTACTGGCATACTTTCCTCATTCATTCGATATGAATCTGCCCAGTCTAGGATTATTGGAACTGATCTTACATTTGAATATCTAAAACTTGCAAAAAATAGACAAAGCTACCAGCTTCTGACCAATTCCTTGGCAGAATTTCTTCCGTATAAAGACGATAGTTTTGATGTTATAATATCATCGTATCTAGCTAAATACACCGAGTTATCCACTATGGTAAGGGAACATTGGCGCGTTTTAAAAAAGGGTGGAATCGTAATAATCCATGACTTTACATATCCAGAAAGTAGATTGATGAGAGTATTGTGGCATACTTATTTTCAAATCTTAAACCAGCTGGGAAGAGTAATAACCTCTTGGACAGATGTGTTTTCCAATCTAGACAAATTAATACAACTAAATCCTTGGGTAAACAATCTGGTTAGAGAACTTGATGGGATTGGATTTAGATCTATATCAAAAAAGTACTACACTTGTGGCACCGCTGCGATTGTATGGGCGATAAAGTAATGAAAGAACAAGTTCCTAGGATTAATGAATGGTTTGTTCCACAGTTTGGTCCAATAAAATTTAGAATTTTAGTTGGCATGATGTTTCTTCCGTATACCGGAATGAGTATTTCATTTTCAATAATAGGATCTCTGCTTGCGCCAACAATTGCATGGGATAGGATTATTGCAATTATCATAATCTACTTTAGTGCTCTAGGTATTTCTGCGCACGCTGCAGATAGTATGGGTTCAAAAAAAAATAAACCGTGGGGAGATTATTTTTCGAATGTCGAATTATTGATAATGCTCATATCTGGATTAGTTATAGCCTACACGATTGGTACATATTACATAATATTTTTCGTACCATTATTACTACCAGTAGCCATTTTGGAGGGTTTCTTCCTATTTGCATATAACTACGAATTATGGAATGGATTTTTTCATAATAATGTGTGGTTTGCGATATCTTGGGGCAGCATGCCACTGTTGGCAGGTTATATCATGCAGACAAATACTCTAACCTATGTTCCCTTATTGTTAGCTCTGGTCGCTTTCGCAGTCTCATATCTTGAGATAAAGCTTTCGCGAAAATATAAAAAGTTCAAACAAACCAATGACATGAGTAGATCTAAGGAGCTAGAATTCAGATTAAAGATAATAAGCATAAGCACCATTTTATTCTCAGTTACGTTCTTGATTTTCCGCGCACTCCAGATCACTTTTTAATTTTCAACTTCGTTATCAACTACAATGCATAGAGTCTACAGTGTCAAAAATCATCATCCTTTAACCATTAATGATATATCCAAGCTAGAATCAATTTCAAATAAAAAATTTGATCTTTCTCAGAAATTACTCTTGATTGATTTAGGAAATACTCAACATCTTTTAGAGGTAATGAACAATACAGAAACAAAAATAAGAGTCGTAGAGCAGGTTGAAGAAAAAAAAATAATTAAGCGCAAGTCGTGTATAATTTCTTCAACAAATAATATTTTGGCTTATGCAAATTCAAAAATATATTGTAAAAAATTGCCACTTCAGGTATTAGATGAAATACGAGAACGTAGAAATGGTATTGGCAAAATACTACTTTACCATAAACTGGAGATATTTAAGAAAATCACCGAGATAGGATATGCTTCAGGGTTACATATTTTTAAAAACTACTCGTTATATCATAAGGAACATCTAATTTGTAGGATAAATGAAATCTTTCCTATGAAGGTAAATAAAACTATTATTTAACGGATTGTATTCGATTAGAATAGTTGATCAATTGACGTTAATGAATGATTCCTATTTTCATATTTTGCAATTAAAAATCCTTATTTCTGCCTGTCATGATGGGACAACTTGTTGTCATTCCATAAATTTTTTATTTTTTCACTTACCCATTTTTAATAACAGTTTCCTCCTGTGATCAAAAACTTTTTGCATGAAAAAATAGGATCCAGACAAGTAATAAAAACTGTTTTCAAATCATTTATACAAATGTGTTGTGATAAGAATTGGTCGAGTAACTAATCATTGAAATCAAAAAAAATCAGAAAATTTGATCTTATAGTAGTCGGGAGTGGTGCTGGTTTGGAGGTTGCCAGCGCAGCAGCGCAAAGTGGTATGAAAGTTGCAATTGTTGAAAAGAGCAGAATGGGTGGAACCTGCCTAAATAGGGGTTGTATCCCTTCCAAACTACTAATACACAGTGCAGATGTAGCTGAGATATTAAAGACCGCAGACCTTTTCGGTATTCATGTTGAAAAGTTTTCTGTTGATTTTCAAAATATCGTAGATAGAGTAAACGGTATAATCGATTCTGATTCAGACGATATAAGAAAGGCCTTCAGTAATTCAGAAAATCCGAAACTATTCCTGTCAGAGTGCATGTTTGTTGATGAAAAAACGCTGTTGGTAGGTGAAGAGAGAATAACCTCCAATCTTATCCTAATTGCTGCTGGCTCTAGACCTGCAATACCTAAAATGAACGGATTGGAAATAACCAACTATGTTACAAGTGATGAAGCTCTTCGCCTTGTTAGACAACCTCGAGTCTTAACAATTATCGGTGGAGGATATATCGCAGCTGAGCTTGGTCATTTTTTCGGATCCCTTGGAACAAAGATCAATATAATTCAGAAGCACAAATATCTGATACCTGATGAAGATCATGAAATCTCAAATAAATTCACCGAAATTTTCTCTAAAAAATACAATGTGTACTTGCAATGTATCCCGGAACTAGTAACAAAGAAAAATGGCAATTTTGTGGTTTCTGCAAAGAGATCTGGTGCCACCAAATATTTGGAAATTGAATCTGATCAACTTTTATTAGCAACTGGACGTGTTCCAAATTCTGATACCCTTAATTTATCAAAGACAGGAGTTGACGTGGATGAAGATGGATACATCAAGGTAGATAAAACTCTTGAAACCAGTGTCGAAGGCATCTTTGCATTAGGCGATATAATTGGTCGCTATCAGTTCAGACACAGTGCAAATTTGGAATCTCAATATGCTTTTTACAACATACTAAATCACAAGAAAAAAATTCCAGTAGATTACAGTGCAATGCCACATGCAATTTTTAGTTCCCCACAGGTGGCAGGAGTCGGATATACAGAACAGGAATTGAAAAGGAGAAGTAAAAAAGAATATGTCAAATCAATTTACCACTATATCGATACGGCAATGGGGAAAGCATTAGATGATAGAGAGGGCTTCGTGAAATTATTAGTTAGTAAAGAAAACAGAAAAATTCTTGGGTGTCATATTATTGGAAGTCAAGCATCTGTACTTATTCATGAAGTACTAGTGGCAATCAAAAGTGGAGATGGAACTATTGACAACATTGCAAAGACGGTGCATGTTCATCCAGCACTTTCAGAAGTGATTGTAAGAGCAGCAGTTACGATGTGAAGCGATGCCGGACAAGTTCAAACAATTCCCTAGGCTTTAAAAATTTGAAATTGATATAACAGTAAAAAGCTGAAGGTACTACTTTTAGTGCAGCGTTACTTTACTTTTAAACGATCACTCATTTTCAATATCATCATGATTCCTATAGAAGTACGGTAGGTGACTTATTCAAATCATAATTTAAATTGCCAATGTGGGTAGAATTTGGAAAAATACTTTTTAATTTGTACTCTAAAGTAGACATGTGGTAGAAAAATTCAAAAAAACCGAAGAAATATGTTTCAAAGGTTCAAAAAAACTAAAGTATGTCGCTGTTGGTGGAGTAAACGCTGTAGCAATGACTATATTTTATTCCATGCTGCTATTGTAAGTCTTCCATATTCTTTATATCCCTAGTTGGACGCGCTTTGTTACTTACCACCTAATCATACTAAAAATTATTGTATATTTATTGCTATATCTTGGAAACATTATTAATATATCTCTCCGTTACATAAATGTGACAAGCCAAAATAAGCTCAGGAGACGTCAAACGCAAAATGATGAAGGCAGCGCCAAGAAAAATCAAAATGGAACAGCTGGTAAGAACTCGCTTGATGAGGAATCTGAGTTATTAAAAAGAAAGTTGGAAGAGGAGAAGGCACGAAAAAGGACAAGGGGACCATATAGGAAAAGTCATATGAATTAGTATGTAATTTAGTACATTTTGATTTATGCATTTTTTATTTAGTGCTAACTTCTTTAAAAATAGATTCACCATTAAGATTTATACTAGATCAATTAATGGAGTAATAAATTAGTAACGTACGTCATATCATGTCAGAAAGTATTTTTTTTCTTTATTGGCTTTGCGAAAGATAGCAGGTATCCATCTGGATCGCGTATATGGAAATACCTCTCCCCCCATGAAGCATCAGTTGGTTCATTTTCAAATAATATTAGTCTGGAAATGTTTTTATTATTCTTGAAATAAAAATATAACTCGTCGACATCCTCAGTATGAAGGATAATTTTTCCGGTATTTCTTGTATCCAGTTCATGCTTGTTAGTCCTCATCTTGAATAGTTCTAGATTTAGATATACAGAAGTACCAATTTCATACGTAGTAAAAGGATCATAAGGCGACCCACCATAGATCAGCTTAAAACCTGGTATCTTAGAATAAAAATTACAAGATCTTTTCATATCCCTAATTAATATCGTTACTGCAGAAATTTTATACACGTTCATCATGGTAGATGGATCATAGTAAGCATCATTCTATCATTATTAAGAATTTCTTTTCATGGTAACACAGAAGATTTTATAGTACGTAAAAAATCTATCGTAACGTGAAACTGCCATCATTTGATCGTCTTATTTAAGGATTAATCCTCTCGCCTGAACTAGTAAATAAATTTATTTTGTCATATTTTATACCTAATGCCGCTTCCTTTCCAATAATTAGATTGTCTATTTGAGATGCTACATTAGAAATTTTAATTGAGCCTCGTCCCAGCTTTAATTCCGCAATTGAGTCATCTCCAAAAAGCTCAATGTAAGTTACCTCTCCCTTTAATTTTAGACCATCAAATTCTTCATTGTTTCTCAAGACTGTTATATCCTTTGGTCTTATTCCTAGGATAATAGTTTCATGCCTATTTCTTTCAATATTTGCTGCGAACACAGCCGGGACTTCAATCAGTGACTTATTATCATGTTCGTAAGAATTTTCGTTATCCAGTTTGAGAAACATTGATTCCTCTTTTACCATCTTGAATCTTAAAAAATTCATTGGAGGATTACCTATAAAACTTCCTACAAATTGATTGGCAGGTTCATTGTATACTTTCTGCGGAGAACCAAGTTGAAGCATTTTTCCAGCATCCATAATTGCCACATTGTCTGCCATGCTCATTGCCTCAGCTTGATCATGTGTAATGTAGAGGGTAGTGATTGCTACCTTTTTTTGCAATTTCTTAATCTCTACCCTCATTTCAGTACGTAATTTGGCATCAAGGTTACTTAGTGGTTCATCCATCAAAAAGACTTTTGGTTCTCTAACCAAGGCCCTACCCAGTGCCACTCTCTGCATTTGACCTCCACTGATTTCTTTAGGTTTCCTATTGAGTAGGTTACTAATGTTAAGAAGATTTGCAATTTTTTGAACTCTATCTTTTATCTGATTTTTGTCGGTCTTTCTCATCTTTAATGGAAATGCAATGTTGTCATAGACGTTCATATGGGGATAAAGAGAATAATTTTGAAAAACCATGGCTACA
>Ga0207428_10002044_pt1 | contig 20384 bp, 16 predicted proteins | sample RhiMethybrSRZTD1_FD_187600 | JGI IMG/M metagenome (GOLD analysis project Ga0207428, IMG submission 187600) | Populus rhizosphere microbial communities from Tennessee, USA - Rhizosphere MetaG P. TD hybrid SRZTD1 (SPAdes) (version 3) | ecosystem: Host-associated > Plants > Roots > Rhizosphere >...
AGGAAAGAGTCGGCAAGAACGGACGCACTTTTGTACTGGCCAAGTTTCGCTCGATGCGAGTTGATGCTGAAGCGTCAGGTCCGGTTTGGGCCAGCAAGAAAGACGATCGCACGACGCGCGTGGGGCGCATCATACGAAAGGTGCGAGTGGATGAGATCCCGCAGTTCTGGAACATTTTGAAGGGTGAAATGAGCTTCGTTGGTCCCAGACCCGAGCGGCCGCACTTCGTGGCCCAACTGGCTGAGGAAATCCCGTTTTACGAGCAACGCCACCTGATTGCACCGGGCCTGACGGGCTGGGCGCAGATCAAGTATCCGTATGGCGCGTCAATCGAGGATGCACGACAGAAGCTTCAATATGATCTCTTCTACATTAAGAACCATGGATTGTTTCTTGATGCGATCATCATGTTTGAGACCATCAAGATAATTCTGTTTGGGCGTGGTGCCCAATGATTGCTGGTTGGAGGTTGAGATGATGAATACGAGACGAATAACACTGGCAACGCTCGTGCTGTTGGCCCTGTTGATATTGTCCGTCGGTGTTGCTGCGCAGCCACAGGATCCGCAAAAGGCGAGACCACGAACAACTGCGGCCGACCAGGAAAAAGACAAGAAGCCGGTTAACGGCGACCGCCTGGAGGGCGACGACGCGTCGAAGACGCCTGCGGATATTCCCCAGGACGTTCAGGCAAACCGCCGGCAACAGATGTCGGAGGAAGAAGCTGCAGTCTCTCCTTACTACAACAACTTCTTCACCAGTTACCGGCTTGGACCAGAAGACGTCATTTCGGTTGAGGTGTTCAATCAGCCTCGTTACTCTCGCGCCAATATCATCGTTCCGCCAAGTGGCCGCGTTTCACTCAACCTGATACAGGGCGGAGTTTTCGTCAACGGCAAGACTGTTGATGAAGTGGCGGAGATCATCAAGAAGCGTTACGACGAATACATCATCGATCCGCAGGTGAACGTCTCGCTCGACAAAGCGATGTCGTACCGTTACAGCGTGATTGGCGACGTGGGCCAGCCTGGCATTCGTCTCATGAGTCATCGCATGACTGTTTCTGAAGCGATTGCCGAAGCGGGCGGTGTGCTGAATACGGGCAACAAGAGCAAGATTGTCGTGTTGCGACGGCAACCGACGGGCGTGCTCGCGCAGATTCCGGTCAATTTGTCGGCGATCTACAAAGGCAAAGCGCCCGACAGCGTCTACCTTGCACCGGGCGATCAGATCGTCGTGCCCGGAAACACGCTCAAGAAGATTCAAACCATTATGAGCCTGACACCGATAGCGAGTTTCGCTCGTGTCTTCGGCGCCCCGGTGCCCTAGATCAGCACTCAGGAGCAGCATGCAGGAGCAGTTATCAAAAGCAGGGACAGTTAGCAGGAGCAGGTGGATTGCATTTGCCTGCTCCTGTTTTCTGCTCCTGCTCCTTACATCATCTTCTCCTGCGTTTGCCCAAACCGGCGCGTGGGCGCGCCAGCGTAGCGGAACAATGGCGTGGCTGCACGCAGTCTTTTTCCTCGATCAAAACCGAGGTTGGGTCGTCGGCAGCAAAGGCTCTCTGCTCCACACAAGTGACGGCGGTAACACATGGACCGCCCGCTCGGGTTCTACTGAAGACGTCGTGCGCGACATCTTCTTCATCGACGATCAAAACGGCTGGATGGTGTGCGAAGTCAACGCCTACCAGCTCAAGACCAAAGAAGAACCGCGTGCCTACCTGATGAAAACCACCGACGGCGGCGACCACTGGAAACGGGTCGAGATCAAAGGCTTCGACATCGACTCCGTTCTCGTGCGCGCAGTGTTCAGCAGTAAAGGCCGAGGCTGGACCTTCGGTGACGCCGGTCAGATCTACACCACGAAGGACGCGGGTAATACATGGGTCGCGCTTCGTTCTCCGACAAGTTACCTGCTTTTGGGAGGTATCTTTGTCGACGACGATCGTGGTTGGCTTGTAGGCGCGGGGGCGACAATCATTCAAACCTCAGACGGCGGCGATACGTGGTACCAGTCAAACCTGCCGCAAGTTGAAAAGTCCGTTCGGTTCACTGCGACCACGTTTGCCGATAATCGCAGAGGCTGGGCAGTGGGCAGCGGCGGCAGCGTCTTTCGCACCGTGAATGGTGGTCGCACATGGGAGCGACAGCAATCAACGGTCGATGTCGATCTGTTTGACGTGAAGTTTGTCAACGCAGTTGAAGGCTGGGCTGTCGGTGCGGAAGGAACGATTATTCACACGAGCGACGGCGGAGAGCATTGGACCACTGAACGCAGTGGCACTCCACATCCGCTCGAGCGTGTGTTCTTCAGCGATCGGAATCACGGCTGGGCCGTGGGCTTTGGCGGCACGGTAGTGTCGTACCTGCGTCCGGAAGCCTCGGCAACCCGCCAAAGAAGGTCCCAGTGATGAAAAAAAGAATTCTCCTCCTCGTCGTTGTTTTAGCGGCGTTCCTCTTTCCCTCAGAAATCCTTGCGCAAACACGCACCCGCTCCGTTGAAAAAGACGCCGGCAATACGCCCGATCCGGTGGTGAGCTTGCGCGAACAGATTGCAGCCACTACTCAGATTCCCGAGCGCAACAGTCTTCAACTTCAACTCGCCGAGCTTCTACAAACTACCGGACACAAGCCGGAAGCAATCGCGGAGCTGAACAAGATCGTAAGTTCGAATTCATTCGATCCGGTTGGTTTTTACAATCTCGGCAATGCCTTTGCTCGTCTCGGTGAGTCTGAATCCGCCATCGCCGCGTATCGAACGGCCATCGAGCAAAGGAAGGGGCTGTATTCGCGGGCTTACAATAATCTCGGCGTGTTGTTGTTGCGCGCAGGCAAGTGGGATGAAGCTCAGGAAGCGTTTTTGTCGGCTTTGAAGATCGAGAGTTTTCGCTATGCGGAAGCTAGTTACAATCTTGGGCGCGTTTACGCCGCCAAAGGGCAGAATGATCTCGCTGCACGCGAATGGCGCCGGGCACTGGCTGTCAATCCACAGCACGACGCAGCGAAGCAGGCACTTGCAAATGAAGGTCGAAGCGACGGGATAGTGGTCGTATCAAATACGGCGGCAAAACGTTCGCCGTCTGCTGCTGGTGGTCCATCTGCGGCTGCTGCCGCGGCAAGGCCGCTTGAACTCGATCAAGCCAGTTTCGATTATCTGCAACGCGCTCGTGAAGCATCGGAGCGCGGCAAGAAGACGGAGGCGGTCGACAGCTATCGTCGTCTTTTGAGCCGCAATAATGGTTACTTTGCGCCCGCAAATCTCGAGTTGAGTTATGCGTTGCTAAGTCTCAAACAATACGACGAAGCCCTTGCTAATCTGCTCGAAGTAACAAAGCGCGATGGCGCCCGCTATCCCGTCAGTTACTATCATCTCGCTCGCCTGTATGAGATGAAGGGTGAGTTGCGGCTCTCCGAAGCCGCGTTCGTGAAAGCCGTATCGCTGTATGCTCCTGCCAATCCGCAGTTTCTACTCGACCTGAGTCGCGTGCGCGAGAAGCTTGGCGACTTCAAAGGCTCACTGGAGGCGATGGAGAGCTACACGAAGGTGATGCAGGAACACGGACAAAAGCCCTCATGGTCAGACGAACGTCTCGCGGAACTTCGCTCTAAAGCCACCAAACAGGATTAGTCACAAAAGGCACAAAAGGCACATAACGATTGACACATGTGTAGCGCGGGTTGTAATAGTAGCGCGCTCTAACACCCCCGGACCGCCCAGGAGTTGGACCATGAAAGTTCGACTAATCCTCGCGCTCGTTTTGACATTCGTATTAACATCTGTTGCTCGTTCTCAGGAACCGGCAGCGTCTCCGTCGCCCGCGCCCAAGCCGGCCATGTCTCGGGCACAAAGTCAGAAAATCATCATCGCCACCGAGAAAAAACTCTGGGAGGCGTGGAAGAATAAAAACATCAAGCTGTTCAAAGCCACGCTTTCGTCCGACAGCGTCATGATCGGCGACACAGGCGTGGCCAACAAGACGGACGCGCTTAAAGCCCTCGAAGCCCCCTGCGACGTGAAGTCGTATGAGCTCAGCGACCTTAAGGTCCTATTTCTGAACAGCAGCGCCGCGCTCCTGACCTACAAGTCTACCCAGGATGCGACGTGCGGCGGCCAACCGGTCCCGGCCACCGTGTGGTCCAGCAGCGCCTACGTACTGCGCGGCGGCAAGTGGCTCGCTGCGTCACACCAGGAGACACCCGCCAAGTAAGCAGATAACAGGAGCAGAAAGCAGGAGCAGATAACAGGAGCAGGATTGCGGTTCTGAGAGCCACAACCCTGCTCCTGCTTTCTGCTCCTGCTTCTGCTCCTGTCCTCTTTGTGGCTAAGCCTCTTTGGGGCGCATGTGCGGGAAGAGGATCACGTCGCGGATCGAGGTTTTGTTGGTGAGGAGCATCACGAGGCGATCGATGCCGATGCCGATTCCTGCGGCCGGTGGCATGCCATACGACAGCGCGCGAATATAGTCTTCGTCCATCAACATCGCTTCTTCGTCACCACGTTCACGCTGCTTCACCTGGTCGCGAAAGCGATCGTACTGTTCGACCGGATCGTTCAATTCAGAAAACCCGTTCGCGATTTCCATGCCCGCGACGTAAAGCTCAAAACGTTCCGCCACGTGAGGGTTTGCAGGTGACGCTTTCGAGAGTGGCGAGATCGGTTTTGGAAAATCGGTGATGAAAGTCGGTTGTACGAGTCCGTGTTCAACGTGCGCTTCAAAAAGCTCGAGCACTTTGTCGTTTGTGATCTGATCCGGTTCAACCAGCCCCGTCAAACTCTCCTCCATACCGACACGTCGAAACACGCTGCCAAAATCGAGCTCGTGCTCGCCAAACTTCACGTGCGTATGGCCCAGCACCGTAAACACAACCGCGCGCAGCATGCTCTCACAGAAATCCATCATCTGGTTTACGTCGGCGTATGCCCAGTAAAACTCGAGCATCGTGAACTCAGGATTGTGACGCCATGAGACTCCCTCGTTGCGAAAGTTGCGATTTAGCTCAAAAACTTTTTCGAAGCCACCGACCAGAAGACGTTTCAGATACAACTCGGGCGCAATGCGCGCGTAGAGATCGATGTCGAGCGTATTGTGATGAGTCTTGAAAGGACGCGCTGCCGCACCCGTGGCGAGCGGCGTCAGTATCGGTGTTTCAACTTCAATGTAACCATTGTCTTCGAGAATGCGGCGCAACTCCCGCACTGCGGCGGCGCGACGCTCGAACACTTCACGCGACGTCAGCGATTCGTCTTTCTCATACTTCAAACTACCCGCTATCAGATCCACATAACGCTGGCGTTGTCGAATCTCCGGATCGTGAACTCCGTGCATCTTGTCAGGCAGCGGCAGCAATGCTTTCGATAGGAATTGCAGCTTCTGCACGTGCACCGAGAGCTCGCCGGTTTTAGTGACGAATAGATAACCCTCGACGCCGATGAAGTCGCCATGATCCAGTAACTGAAACAAGGCCCAACCGTCGACGTCGCCGCCTTCAGCGCCGTTATAGACGCCGGTCACGTCAGCTTTGCGAATATAGATCTGAAGACGTGAAATGCCATCGGAGAGGTGAACGAACGCGGCTTTGCCCATCACGCGCGGCGGCGATGCGATCCGTCCGGCAAGACGAACGAGGAACTTGTTTAGCTCTGCGTTTGTTTGATCGAGCACTTCGGATGAAGGACGGCCTTCGGGTGACGGTGCCGGTTCAAAGTGCCGAAACTTCTCCACGACCGCACTAATCGTGTCTTCTCTTTCCGCGTCGACAATTCGACTGCGCTCGAATTTGTTTGGATAGACATTGCCGACGAGGGCACGCAAGCCGTCCAGGTGCTCTCTTCGCGCGAGTGTTTGATCGTTATCTTCGATAAAGGGTATCGACATAAAAGTGGCGATTATACAGACATCCGTCAAATCCTGTAATCTTTGACGAATGATCGAAAAAATTCTGAGCCCGGGGCAGATGCTCCGAGAACGCCAACGTCTGCGTGACGCGGGGCTTCGACTCGTTTTTACGAACGGCGTTTTTGACCTTTTGCACGTGGGGCACGTCCGCTATCTCGCGCACGCGCGTGCTCTCGGCGACGCGCTCTTAGTTGCGATTAATAGCGATCGGACAGTGCGCGAATTGAAGGGAGAAGACCGGCCGATCTTCAATGATGCGGAACGTGCAGAGATACTGGCTGCTTTGCGCTTTGTAGATTATGTAACGGTTTTCGACAACGTCTCGCCGCGTAGTTTGATCGCTGAACTGCTACCGGACGTGCTGGTGAAAGGCGGCGACTATCAACTCGATCAGATACACGGCCGCGAAGAAGTTGAGGCGGCCGGAGGCAACGTAATCTCGTTGCCGTTTGTCGAAGGAGCTTCGACCACGGACATCATCAAGAGAATGATCCGTTAAATCCGTGGCTAAACATGCTGCAGATTACACAATCTCCTGAATATCAGAAACTGCTTGCCGAGCTGCGGGCCAATGCGCGTGTGATCTCGATCAGCGGGCTCGTCGCCGGTGCTGCGCGTGCACTCGCGGTCGCTGCCCTCCAGCGCGAAACGGGCAAGACGTTTGCAGTCGTTGCTGAGTCCACTCGCGATCTCGAATCCTGGGAGCGCGATCTGCGATTCTGGTATTCCGCACTTTCGGGACAGGATGCAGACAGCGAGATTCTCGTCCTCCCGGCTTCAGAAACTGATCCTTACGCCGGAACGTCGCCGCATGCGCAAACACTCGAGCGACGCGCACTCGCGCTCTGGCGACTACAACAACACTCAGCGAAATTCGTCCTACTCACTGCCCGTGCACTCGCGCGCAAAACGGTGACGCCGGAAGTGATTGCCAGGTCCGGAGTCGTTTTACGGCGTGATGAAGATCACTCTCCGGAAGAACTCGTCGAGAAATTAATGGCCACTGGTTACATGCGTGAAGATCCGGTCGGTGCAGTCGGCGAGTTTTCAATGCGCGGGGGTATCGTCGACGTGTGGCCACCGGGACGAGAGGCGCCGGTGCGGCTGGAGTTTTTTGGCGACACGGTCGATTCAGTTCGTGAATTCGATCCTGAGAATCAACTCTCGACGGCGCAATTAACGTCGGTCGAAGTGCCGCCGATGCACGAGTACGCCGTGACGGCTCTCGATTTTCAACTCTGGAGTGAGGCTGCCCGAGAGCGCTGGAGCGACGAGCGTTACGATCGCTCGTTGCGGGATCGCACTGCATTCGCTGACGAAGGCGAAGCATTTACCGGTTGGGAATGGCTGATTCCCATTATCAAAGACTGTACCTCGACTGTGTTCGATCACCTCGGCGACGCAGTGTTGGTTATCGACGAGCCGGGCGGTATCGAGTCGTACCTGAGTGAGTTTTACGAAAACATCGCCGACCGTTATCGCCAGATCGACGAGGCTGACGACATCGCACTCACGCCCGAGGAGCTTTTCCTAACTGCCGAAGAGTTACGACGGGTTATACCTGCACGCCAGCGAGTTGAGTTGCGCACGCTGGGTCGCACGGTAGTCGAGACAGATCTCGAGCTTGCACTTGAAGCTGAAGCGCCGAAAGTTCAGCTCGGTCGATCACGAGGCACGCGGCAGCCGGTTTTTCTGTTTCCGGTCGTTGAGAGTGCACTCGAAGTTGAATGGCAGGCGCAGTCCACACTGCGTTACCACGGGCGGATTGCAGATCTCGCGGCTGAAGTGTCTCGCTCCGTGGAAGATGGAAGGACCACGCTCTTCGTGATGCCGAGTCTCGGCGTTGCGGAGCGCATCGTCGAGATCCTCAACGAGTACAAGATCGAAACACGTCTGGCGTTTACGACTGAGAGTACTGAAACCTATCAACCCGTTACCGTGACGGTCGGCCGTATCAGCAGTGGCTTCGAGCTCCCGCAGTCGCGCCTAATCGTTCACGTGGAAGCAGACGTTTTTGACGAAACTGCCGATTCAGTTGACCGCAGACCTGCCGGCGTTGAGCGTCAGCCAAAGACAGAAAAACGAAAACGCAAATCAAAAGCGGCTGCTTTCCTTTCCGACTTTCGCGATCTAAAGCCGGGTGACTTCGTAGTCCACATCGACCACGGCGTCGCGCGCTTCGGTGGTTTGCAGACTCTCGACCTTGGCCCACGCACCGGCGAGTTCATGCTGCTCTTTTACGCTGACGAAGCGAAGCTCTACGTTCCCGTCGAACGTCTCGACCTCGTGCAGCGCTACTCGAGCGCGGAAGGTCATCAACCACAACTCGATCGACTCGGCGGTCTGGGCTGGCAAAAGACGAAGGCCAAGGCAAAACGCGCCATGCGCGACATGGCCGACGAGCTCCTGCGTCTCTACGCGGAACGGAAGCTCGTCGGCGGCTATGCATTCGCAGCCGACACGCCGTGGCAACAGGAGTTTGAAGACGGCTTTCCATTTGTGCTCACTCCGGATCAGGAAACTGCGATCGAAGACGTGAAGAAAGACATGGAAGAACCTGTCCCGATGGACCGTTTGCTGTGCGGCGACGTCGGTTACGGCAAAACGGAAGTAGCCATGCGCGCGGCTTTTAAATCGGTGATGGAAGGAAAGCAGGCGGCAATATTAACGCCGACAACAGTGCTCGCGTATCAGCACTACGACACGTTTCGCAATCGCTTTGCTCCGTTTCCGGTGAAGGTGGAATTGTTATCTCGCTTTCGATCGTCGAAAGAACAGAAGGAAGTGGTGAAACGGATCGAGGCCGGCGAGGTTGATGTGATCATCGGCACGCACCGGATTCTCTCGAAGGACGTGTCGTTCAAGGACCTGGGCCTGGTCGTGGTGGACGAAGAACAGCGATTCGGAGTCGCTCACAAAGAACGGCTCAAACATCTCAAGAAAAAAGTCGACGTATTGACGCTTTCGGCAACGCCGATTCCGCGTACGCTCAACATGTCGCTCAGCGGCATGCGCGACATGTCGCTGATCGAAACGCCGCCTCGCGATCGACTCGCGATCCAGACTCAAGTGGTTCAGTTTTCCGAGAGCGTGATCAAGTCGGCCATCGATCTGGAACTGTCTCGAGGTGGCCAGGTATTCTTCATCCACAATCGGGTGGAGACGATCGAGACGGTTGCGGCGCTCGTGAAACGTCTGGTGCCGCAGGCGCGGCTCGCAGTCGGCCACGGCCAGATGAATGAAAAGGAGATGGAGCGGGTGATGCTCGACTTCATCGACTACAAATATGACGTTCTGGTTGCGACGACCATCATCGAGAACGGCATAGACATCCCGCGCGCAAACACCATCATCATAAATCGCGCCGATCACTACGGTCTTTCTCAGCTTTATCAATTACGCGGGCGTGTGGGGCGTTCGAGCCGCAGGGCTTACGCCTATCTGCTAATACCCAGTGAACAGGAGCTTTCACCCATTGCCCGCCGACGTTTAGCAGCCATTCGCGAGTTTTCTGATTTAGGCGCCGGATTCCGTATCGCGGCCCTCGATCTTGAACTGCGCGGCGCCGGCAACCTGCTCGGAGGCGAGCAGTCGGGACATATGGAGGCGCTCGGCTTCGATCTCTACACGCAGATGCTGGAGCGTACGGTCGCCGAGATGCGTGGCGAAGAAGTTGAGGATGAGACGAGCGTCACGCTCAATTTGGGCGTCGACGTCGCTATTCCTGACGAATACATATCTGACATGGGGCAGCGGTTGAGAACCTACAAGCGGGTCTCTTCCGCACGCGATGAAGCCACGTTGGCGAGTATTCGGACGGAAACTGAAGACCGTTATGGACGCATTCCGTTGCCGGTCGAACGATTATTTGCGTATGCGCGTTTGCGTCGTTTATCCGAGGAGTTGGGAATAATTTCGATCGATCGGACGCCGGATGGAGTGGCGATAAAGTTTAGTGAAAAGGCGAGGATTTCGCCCGAAAAACTGGGTGAATTCGTGACTGCAAACCCGGGAGCGGTTTTCACGCCAAACGGTGTTTTACGGCTGGTTTTGACTGAAGACGAGCAGGACGAAGTGCTCGACGTAGCTCGTGGCGTGTTGCTACGCCTTCGTGCGAGCGATTAGAATCACAGGATTTACGAGATGGCACAGGATTACATGTTTATCCTGAGACATCCTGTAAATCCTGTCTAACCGATCTGTTTTGTAAGGAGTGCCCTAGTGAAATTCAAATACCTTGCAGCCTTTGCTGCGCTCATCATTCTTACGTTTTGCGCGACGAGCGTTTTCGCCCAGGAAGGCGAAACAATAGTCGTTGACGAAGTAGTCGCCCAGGTCAATGACGACGTCATCACGCTCTCGATGTTGAAGAAGGAGACGAAAGAGCGCATCGACGCTTTGAAGCAGAGCGGCATGACCGAGCAGCAGGCACTTGATGAAGTTAACAAGCGCCAGGCAGAACTTATTGCAACGCTCATCAACGAGAAGCTGCTATTGCAAAAAGGCAAGGAACTCGATCTGGCAACCGAGATCGAAGCCGAGGTCAACCGGCGCATACTGCAGATTGCAAACGAGCAGGGCTTCACGTCGATCGAAAAGCTCTACGAAGCGATGCGTCAGAGTGGCCTGAATCCCGAAGACGTTCGCCGCACGATGCGCACTGAGATGATGAAGCAGGCCGTGTTGCAGCAGGAAGTTGACCGGCGCGTCTATCTCAGCCCTTCAACCGAAGAAGTCAAGAAATACTATGACGCGCATCCCGACAAGTTTCGCAAACCTGAGAGTCTCAAGCTCTCCGAAATTTATCTCTCGACTACCGGAAAAGACGAAGCGGCAGTGAAAGCTCGCGCGCAGGAACTCGTCACACAGCTTCGTGCCGGAGCGGATTTTGGTGCGATGGCTGCCGCCAACTCGGAACGCGAAAAAAATAATGAGCGCACGGCTCCAAAGGATAAGGGATACGTCGGCGAGTTTGATGTGCCGAGTTTGCGTGAAGACCTGGGTGATGCATTGAAGAATGTTAAATCCGGTGGAGTAACCGAACCGATCCGTACTGCCGAAGGCTTTCAGATCCTGCGCGTCGATGAGCGCATACCGCAGGGAGCTACGCCTGTTTTCAACGACAATCGCGTCCGCGAAGCCATGTTGATGGAGCATCAGCCGCAGGAGCGCGAGAAGTATCTTCAGACTTTGCGCAACGAGGCTTTTATCAAAGTCACTGAATCCTATCGCGCCGGCGTCGATCCGCTTTTGAAGATCGCAGCTCCGGTCGCCGCTAAGGGCAAAGAAAAGAACGACGAGAAGAAGTCGAAGAAGCCCTAAGTAATTTAGCCACGGATGACACGGATAATTCCATTTCTAGTCTGTGTTATCTGTGCTCATCTGTGGCAAACCCCGCCTGTGCAGAAGCCCCGCATAGTCGTTTACAAGCGAGAGCGTAAACTCGAGTTCTATTCCGATAAAACTTTACTGAAGACTTATCGGATCGGGCTGGGTTTCAGCCCGGTTGCCGATAAAGTGCGCGAAGGTGATGGCGCGACACCCGAAGGCGACTTCTACGTCTTCGTGAAGAACAACAAGAGCGCTTATTACCTGTCGCTTGGCGTCAGCTATCCGAATGTCGAGGACGCTGAACGCGGTTTGCGCACGGGACTGATCACAAAGGCCCAGTACGACGCGATCGTCGAAGCGCACCGGAAAAAGACGGCGCCGCCGCAGTACACGAAGCTCGGCGGTTTGATCTACATTCATGGGAACGGCGCGAAAAGCGATTGGACATGGGGCTGCGTAGCGTTGGAGAATGAGAACATGAAGGAGTTGTACGATTCGGTTTCAGTCGGAACTCCCGTAACGATCAAGCCCTGATGGTAAACCGTGATGCCCGAGATCAAGCCTTTTAAGATTCGTGACATTGAGATCAATCCGCCGTTGGTGCTGTCGCCGATGGCGGGTGTGACAGATGTTTCTTTTCGACGGCTGCTGAAGCGGCGCGGCGGTGTTGGTTTGTCTGTATCGGAATTCATTTCGGTTGAAGGTTTGACGAGAAACAATCCGAAATCGAAACGGCAGATGAGGTTTTACGAGGACGAGCGACCGTTTGCGGTGCAGATCTTTGGTGGACAGGTTGAGCGCATGTGCATGGCCGCCGAGATGGCGCAGGAAGTCGGCGCCGACATTCTGGATGTGAATTGCGGCTGTCCGGCGCCAAAGGTCGTGAAGCACGGCGGCGGTTCGGGACTGCTGAAGGATCACAACCGTCTGGCTGACATTTTGAAAGCAATCAGGAAAGTGATCACGATTCCGTTGACGGTGAAGATTCGTGCCGGTTTTTACGATCACACGATCAATGCCGTGGACACCGCGAAGCTTGCCGAAGATTGTGGCGTGGAGCACATCGCATTGCATGGTCGCACGAAGGAGCAGGGTTATCGTGGCCTGGCAAACTGGGATCTCGTGCGGCAGGTTAAGGAAGCGGTGCGCGTGCCGGTGTCGGGCAGTGGTGATGTAACGACGATTGAAGGCGCGTTTGCGAAGTTTCGAGAAACTGGTTGCGACGGCGTTTTGATCGGTCGTGGTGCGATGGCCAATCCGTGGATCTTTCGCCAGATCGAAGACGCCATGCACGGCCGCCCGATCTTTGAGCCCACGCTCGCCGACAAGCGCGCGATACTTCACGAGTACTTCGACATGCTGCGTGAAGACATGCCTGAAACTCCGGCGATTAATCGCATGAAACAGCTCGCGGGACAGTTTACGCGCGGGCTTCAGGGCGGCGCGTTATTCCGCACGTCGATTTATCACTCACACACGGTCGAAGAGGTGCTCGATCGGATTGAGGAATACTTCGAAGCTATCGAGTCAGGCCAACCCTACTACGGCGAAGCGGGCGCTCCAATTGAGCCCCAGATAGACACGGAAATAACGGATTGCCACGCCTTCACGTCCTAATCCGCGGCTTTGATCCGCGTTTATCCGTGCCGCTCCCTGTGTCGAGAGCAACCGGCGCCGGATAACCCTTCTTCGCCACCGAGCTGATATCAATTACGGTCTCTTTCTTTACATCTTTCAGCGCGCTCAGTATCTCGGTGCGTTGTTGCTCTGAGAGATCTTCAAGCCTGACGCCATTCGCTTCCAGCACCGCCCGCAGATTCTCTTCCGTGTTCGTATCCTGCGCGTAAACGTCTTTGTAAATGTGCAGCTTCCCATCTTCCAGCACGATGGTTTCGTAACGCAGCTCGACCGGCACAGTTTGATTGAGTTTTACGGTCTTCGTTTTCTCCCTGTCCTCCAGGTACGACGTGATTGCGGTATCCGTGATCTCAGAAGTGTTTGAAACTTTCGCGAGCTGCGCCGCGAAGTCCTTCACCTGTGGAGTCGTCAAGCCAACACAGCCGTGTGAAGCAAACTTGCCAATCTTCGCGGGCGCCTTGCCGCCGTGAATCAGCGACGGCAATCCGATTGGGATCTTGATTGGTCCAAGCGGGTTGTCTTTGTCACCGGCTTTGACCGTTTCACCCGCGGTTACATTCTTCATCTTGGCGACCCATGGAGAGTCAGGCGGCGTCCAGGTTGGATTGAAGATTATCTGATTCGCTTTTCGTAAGCCGAATGGCAGCGGAAACTCCGGATAACCGATGCCGACCTTGTACGACTTCACGAGCGATCCATCCTGAAAGAGGTCCATGCGAAATGCCGGAATGTTGACGACGATGCGCGTGTCAGACGGTACTGCGTTTGGTCCCTTTAGCATCGCGACAGTCGTGCCTGTACCACCACTGTCGGATGGCTCACCTTTGGACCAATAATCATTGACGGCCGTCCCGAGTTGTTTTGCCTTTTCATCGCCGAGAATTTTGCGCAGTTCGTCAGAGGCACGCGTGCGCGCGTCGGTGGCGTTGCCGTCGGTATCTTCGGCGTTTGTTTCCTGAAGCCTTGCGATCTCGGCATTCGAGACTCGCTTGAGCGAATCGATCTGTTGGTCGGAGAGTTTTAGATTCTGTCTCAACTGGCCCACGAACTTCTCGTCGCTGAGCAACGCATCGAGCAGTGGCAAGGTCACCTGGACCGACGACGTATCTGACGTTGCTGCAGGCGTTGCTGCGGGCGCTGTCGACGCGCTTGGTGAAGGCGCAGTTGCGACGGGAGTGTTTGAATTGTTCGGTGCAACAGTACAACCGGTTAACAAACAAGCAAAGAAAGCGAGACTAACAAACCGCAGGTTCACGATATTTTGGCTCCTCTAAACAGTGTGTTTCAAGCTGAAGTCAGCAACAGTCGTTCCAACGGCGGTCAACCATTTACACGGATTTTCTGCACGATTTACGAACGCCAGGAGTGTTAGCGCGCCCGGTTCTGTAGCAGCGGATAAGGATTGATGTTGGTCCCTTCCCAGTAGCGTTTTGGGTCGGTAACGAGTGCAATCGAGAAATGAAGATGGTAATTACCGGCGCCGGCATTGCCGGTGTCGCCGACGTAAGCGATCACCTCGCCCTGTTTCACGAGGTTCCCTTCAGTAAGACCTTCCGCATAGTGAGACAAATGCGCGTAATAGAAGACCATCTCCTGGTTTGAGCTGAGTTGATAGATAGTCGTGCCACCGCGTTCACTCTGAAAGAGCTTCAGGATCTTGCCGTCGGCGGCAGCGAGCACGGGAGTTTCAGCAGCCGCGGGAATATCGATGGCGTCGTGCGTTCGGCCTTTGGATCGTGCATCGGAGTAGGTATCGAGCAACTGGTCCGGACGAACACCGGCAACAGGAATAATGAGGTTCATGCGGCCGACAAAATTTGCAGGTTCCGGCGATGGAGTTGGAGATTCTGCCGGTGGTAGTGGCGTGCCTATGGCGATTGGATCGCTTGGGGGAAGATCAATTGCGGGAAGTCGCGGCGTCGTCCGAAAAGTGCTCAGAATCGAAACAATCGAAACGATCACCAGGAATACAACGCACAGCAGGATTCTGAGCTTCCATGGCCCCATGGAAGGTCTGGAAGTCAACTATCATACCATCCACAGATTACACAGATTATTTTTAAACGGTTTCTGCGTAATCTGTGGATGGTTTTATCGCTCGAGGCCGAGTGGCAGGAGCGGCTGGGGTGTGGTGCCTCCGAAGAACCAGCTCGCTCCGACGCGGAGACGATGATGCCATGTAGGCAAACGCGATGTGTACAACGCGAATCGTGCTTGTCTCGCGAGGGCGCCGCCGAACGCCTTCCCACCCGTCAGTACTGCTGCCCGTTCCGTCCCCAGGCTGATCGCTTCGCCTAACTCTTCGAAATGCTTCGTGTGCATTTCTTTCCCTTCCATATAAGCCTTGATGTTGCGAGCCGCGAGTGTTGCTTGCTGGAAAGCGAGTTGCGCGGTTCCGGCAAGAGTCGGAGTCGCGTCCGGATAAAAAGCTATATCACCGAGTGCGAAGACGTTGACGTGCTCGGACAACTGCAACGTGGGCTTGACGACCAGCAACCCGCGCTTACTCTTTTCGGCATCGAGCTGCTCGATCAATGGACTCATCTTTACGCCGCCGGTCCAAACCACTCCCGCAGTTTTCAGACTCTCGTGATTACCTTCGTGTTCGAAGGTCAGTTCGTCGGCCGTCACTTTCACCACGCGAGTTTGGGTATGTACTTCCACACGAGATTTATGCAGAGCGTCTTCGACAAACTCCCGGATCTGATCTCCCATTCCCGGAACGACTCGGTCGCCCATTTCGATGACCAGCACGCGCGGCTCGCCCTGCAGCGCACGGCGCGTGAACGCATCGTTCAACAGGTCAGCCATTTTTGTGGAAAGCTCACATCCACTCGCTCCGGCGCCCACAACTGCGAAGGTCGTTTCACGCCGAGCGTCCTGCGGCGCAAAATCGGGCGGAACGCGATCGAGCGCGGCCACCATTCGGTGTCGCAGATTGTCGGCGTGGCTGAGTTTCCGGAACGGCAGAGTAAATTCTTCGGCACCCTCGACGCCTACGTAGTTGGTCACACCGCCAATTGCAAGGACCAGTGCATCGTAGTTAAACGATTCATGACCGGCGAGGGAAACCGACTGGGCCACGAGGTCGATTCCGGTGATCGCTGCCTGCACGAAATGAACGTTGTCCTCGAGCAACTCATCGTATCGGGGCGCGATGTGCCAGGCCTCAACTTCGCCGCTCAGGTACTCGTAGAGCATCGGCGTAAAAAGGAAGTGGTCCGCGTCGCTAACGAGGGTTACGTCTGCCGATCCGGCGAGTTCGAGAGCCGTAAAAAGCCCCCCGAAGCCGCCTCCGAGAATCAGGATTTTCGCTTTTGACATTGGCCACGATAGTACACTGAAATTAGCCACAAAAAGGCACAAAAACCACAAAAGAAAATGTTTCTGATGGAGGCGCGGCTGTCAGCCTTTGCCTGGACTAATGAGCGCCGCGGCTGGTTACGTTTTGTGCTTTTGGTGCCTTTTTGTGGCTGATCTCGGCTCCGTTTGTGCCTTTTAGCAGCCTCATGTTACATTGACGTTGCTTTTTAAGTTTAGCGGTTGCCGCTTTTAGCGGAGTTACTGCGGTCGAGGAGGACCATTTAAGCAAGTGGCGTTAGCAAAACAAACCAAGGAACAGATAGTTTCTGAGTTCCGTACGCATGAGTCAGATACCGGTTCACCGCAAGTCCAGGTCGCACTTCTTAGTAAAAGAATCAACGACCTCACTGAGCATTTCAAGACCCATAAAAAAGACAATCACTCGCGGCGCGGCCTGCTGAAAATGGTCTCGCAACGTCGTAGTTTGTTGGACTACTTAAAGCGCACTGATATAGAACGCTACCATGAAGTGGTAAATCGTTTGGGTCTGCGCCGATAGTTTACAAATTGAAGAGAGCTTCGAATCTCTATTGAGTTAAAGCCCGCGTCTATCGAAGAGCTTGTGGCAGTGCCGAACGTGACGGCGATTGACTGCAAACAAGCTGACGTGTACGGCCCAAAGCTTCGAGCAATAAGGCGGCATGAGCTTCACGGTTCAAGAGGCTCGTGCCGCCTTTTCTGTAGCCCATAGTCCTACCCCGCATCACGTTGGCGGCCCAGATTCAGCAAGATTTCTTGCTCAAAAACAGCGTTGGCGTACCCGGATTGTTGGCGCGCCCGCGACCTGAAAGTGTTCAGGTGTTAAGTTCGAAGGAGAACATAAAATGTCAGAAAAGAAATACCTCAAAGAGTCAATTAAGCTCGGCGAAAAGGAGTTGACCGTTGAAACCGGGCGCGTTGCTAAGCAAGCGGACGGGTCAGTCGTCATCCAGTATGGCGACACGATGTTACTGGTCGCTGCCGTCGGTGCTCCTACCCCACGGGAAGGTATTGACTTCTTTCCTCTCACGGTCGAATACCGTGAATCAAACTATGCCGCGGGACGTATCCCCGGCAATTACTTCCGGCGTGAGGGCCGTCCCAATGAAAAGGAAGTCCTCACCAGCCGCTTAATCGATCGTCCCTGCCGTCCGCTCTTTGCCGAAGGTTACCGAAATGAAACTCAAGTTATTGCGAGCGTTATTTCAGCAGACCCCGACAATAATCCAGACGTTATTGCAATCACGGGCGCGTCATGCGCGCTCTATCTATCAGATATTCCGTTTTTGAATCCCATCGCAGGCGTGCGCATCGGGCTGATCGAAGGACGTTACATCGTTAACCCGACTTACGACGAAGTGCGTGAGTCGCGGTTGAATTTGATTGTGGCCGGAACTGAAGAAGCGATCGTGATGGTGGAAGCCGGAGCCAACGAAGTTTCGGAAGAGATCATGGTCGAAGCGCTGATGCTCGCCCACAAGGAGATCAACCGGCTGTGCCGTTGGCAGAAGGAGCTTTACAAAGCGCTCGAGATTCAGAAACGCGAAGTGCCAACAGTAGAGCTGAATGCTGAGATGGTGCGCGAGATTACCGAAAAGTTCGGCGAACGGTTGCAGACGGCACTCGACACGTCAACGCAAGAGAAGCGCGCGAGCTATGCTGCGGTTGATGCGTTGAAGAAGGAAGCTGCCGAGTTGTACCAGGAAGATCAGCCTGAGCAGAGAGCGATGGCGAAAACGATCTTCGATCAACTCAAAGAGACCGTTTTCCGTGACGACATTCTCAACAAACGTCGCCGTCCCGATGGCCGAAGGTTTTCTGAGATTCGACCGATCACGTCGGAAGTTGGTTGGTTACCGCGCGTACATGGTTCAGCACTTTTCACGAGAGGCGAAACACAGGCTCTCGTTTCGACTACGCTGGGCACGAAAGAGGACGAGCAGTTTATCGACGACCTCGAGAAGGGCGAAGTTAAACGTCGCTTCTTACTGCACTACAACTTTCCGCAGTATTCCGTCGGTGAAGTCGGCCGCTACGGATCGTCAAGCCGCCGCGAGATCGGGCACGGCGCCCTGGCGCGTCGCGCACTAGAAACAGTCCTGCCTGAGGATTCAGATTTTCCCTACACGATCCGCATAGTTTCAGACATCACCGAATCAAACGGTTCATCATCCATGGCGACAGTTTGCGGCGGAACGCTCTCGATGATGGATGCGGGCGTGCCTTTGAAAGCGCCTGTGGCCGGAGTTGCGATGGGACTCGTGATGGAAGGAAACAAGTACGCGATTCTGACTGACATCGCGGGCGCCGAAGATCATTACGGCGACATGGATTTCAAAGTCGCAGGCACGCGCAATGGTATCACTGCGTTGCAGATGGACATCAAGATTGCGGGCATCAACGCGCAGATCATGGCTGAGGCACTGGAGCAGGCGAAGAAAGGCCGGCTCTACATTCTTGGCGCGATGGAAAAGACTCTCGCCGAACCGCGCGAAGAGATTTCCTTACATGCTCCGCGTATCATCCAGATCAAGATCAATCCGGACAAGATCCGCGACGTGATTGGACCAGGTGGCAAAATCATTCGCTCGCTCGTGGAAGAGACTGGTGCGAAGATCGATGTATCTGACGACGGCACCATTTCGATCGCTACCGCGAGCGGCGAAGCCGCGGACGCTGCAGTGAATCGTATTCGTGGTCTAACTGCTGAAGCAGAGGTGGGCCAAACGTACCTGGGCACGGTCAATCGGATTGTCGACTTCGGAGCCTTCGTCGAAATCTTTCCGGGCACAGACGGGCTGCTGCACATCTCGGAAATCGCCGATCGCCGGGTTAAAGACGTTCGCGACGAGCTGAAGGAGGGACAACAGATCCTCGTGAAGTGCATCGGACGCGAAGGTAATAAGATCAAGCTGTCGCGGAAGGCTGTGTTGAAAGAAGAAAATCGGAAAGCCGAAGCTGCCAGCCAAAGCGATGGCGGCGGCAGCCACAACGGCAACGAAATGTAAGGCACCTTCAACCAGGGCGTCTCCCTGAAGCGCAGCGGCCTGGCGTCACTTTGGTTCTCGATCAGCGCGATCGATAACAAAGCGGCGCCAGGCCGCCGCACTCCAAAGAGACGTCCTTTTTCTTGTAGCGTCCAGCTCTCAGACCGCTGGTCCAGGATTCAGACGAAAACCCCTGCGTTAAACCTCGAAATACTCCGTTTTCCTCGTCTTTTCTGACGGCCCTCAATTTGCAGTAGAAATGGCACTCTTATGTCCTGAAATGGCGAGAGGCTGAACAAGGTCGGTTGGCACCTTTAAGACCTCCAAGATATTCCGTTCAGTCTCCGGGTTGCCAGAGCACAATCGAAATGCCCTCGTGCTGGAGTTTCCAGGGCATTAGCAATGTCTTTGTATTGGATAAAGACAACTCGAACAGGTGGGACTATCGAACAGCCCGGTTCGCTAGCAAGGTCAGTCAAAAGTATGAATTTACTTTTTGCCCAGGTCTTCAGAAAAAAACTTCCGCAAAGTGGCCTGCGCGTCGCTCGCGTACTCCCAGCCGTGCTTTGCTTGCTCATTTACTCAGCGGTGCCCGCGTTTGCCGATCCGGTAAGAATGGGTCAGGTCATCCAAACGCTAACCAATTCAACTGGTGCTCCCGATCTCAAACTCAACACGCTGGTTTCACAGCAAGACCCGGCAACGTCGAAGAGTTCCACTCAAAGTGGACCCGGTAAAGATGGAACACCAGCTCCCAAAACAGACTCAGTTATTTCCGGCGTGACGGTTTCCGGTCAAGGCCAGCAGTTGGGCGTAGAGCTCATTGAAGACGCCGAAGTTGAAGGCACGATCTGCGATTGCGGTGAGATCTACATCGCTGGTGGCGGTATTCCAAAGTGGCCGTTCCTGTTTCTTGCAGCGGTACCGCTCGTCTTCATAGACCATAATGATACTGAGGAAACGCCGACGCCGACACCGACGCCAACTCCGCCGTCAACACCGACGCCGACCCCAACGCCAACTCCACAGGTTCCTGAGCCGGCCTCATTGCTGTTGCTTGGAACCGGTCTGGCAGCTTGTGGTGCCGGTTTGAGACGACGCTACGCAAAGTCGCAGACGGTCGAGCAGACAGGGGAGGAAGAATAATGTCAACACGTAAATTCATCCTCAATAGCAGTCTGAAATTC
>Ga0207428_10002045_pt1 | contig 20377 bp, 24 predicted proteins | sample RhiMethybrSRZTD1_FD_187600 | JGI IMG/M metagenome (GOLD analysis project Ga0207428, IMG submission 187600) | Populus rhizosphere microbial communities from Tennessee, USA - Rhizosphere MetaG P. TD hybrid SRZTD1 (SPAdes) (version 3) | ecosystem: Host-associated > Plants > Roots > Rhizosphere >...
CCGCCCGCGCCAGCACCGGTACCTGCGCCGGTCGCGACCGAGCCCGTCCCCGCAGCGGGCAACGGCAGGACGTTCGTCTCTCCGGTCGTCGCCCGCATCGCGGCGGAGCACGGGGTCGACCCCGCGACCGTCCCGGGCACCGGGACGGGTGGCCGCGTGACGAAGAAGGACATCCTCGCGTTCATCGAGTCCGGCCCCGCGGCAGCCCCGCCCCCGGCCGCACCTGCGGCGGCTCCGCCTCCGGCACCCGAGCCCGCCCCCGCCGCGGCGGCTCCTGCAGCGGCTGCCGCTCCGGCACCGGTCGCGCCACCTCCGCCAGCGCCGACACCGGTCGCGCCGGCCCCGTCCGTCCCGGCCGCGGCCCCGGCGGCGGAGGCCGCACCGGCGCCCGGGGAGCACTTCGAGCCGATGACCGCGATGCGCCGCGGGATCGCCGAGCACATGCGGCGCTCGCTCGACACCTCCGCGCATGTCACGAGCGCGATCGAGGTCGACATGTCACGCGTCGTCGCGCTGCGGAAGAAGCTGAAGCCCGAGTACGAGGCAGCGCACGGGGTGAACGTGACCTACCTCGCCTTCGTCGCCCGTGCCGCGGTCGAGACCCTGAAGGAGTATCCGTGGGTCAACGGCGCGATCCGCGGCGACCAGATCGTGACGCACGGGTTCGTGAACCTCGGCTTCGCGGTCGAGCTCGCCGACGGCAAGGGCCTGATCGTCCCGGTGCTGAAGAACGCCGAGACGCTCAACCTGCTCGGGATCGCGAAGGGTGTCGTCGACATCGCCCAGCGCGCCCGCGACAAGAAGCTCCTGCCGGACGAGGTGCAGGGCGGGACGTTCACGATCACGAATCCCGGCGGTTACGGGACGTTCCACGGGACCCCGGTCATCAGCCAGCCTCAGGCCGCGATCCTCGGGACCTACGCGGTCGTGAAGCGCGCGTGGGTCGTCCAGGACGAGCTGGGTCAGGACGTGATCGCGATCCGCCCGATCATGACCCTGACGCTGACCTACGACCACCGCCTCGTCGACGGCGCGCTCGCGGGCCGCTTCCTCCGCGACCTGCGCGAGAAGCTCGAGACCTGGGACGAGGCCGCGTATTGATGGCCTGCGCAAGACCGAGATCCGCCCGCGCAAATCTCGGTCGCGCGAAGGCCCCTGAAGGCGTCCGCTTCGCGGCCGCGGCGCTTCGTGCACACGACCGGTCGTCGCCGTGAGCGCGCTGACGGGCACGTGTCTGTGCGGAGGCGTCCGCTTCGAGGTGACCGAGCCGTTCGAGCGCGTGAGCGCATGCCACTGCGAGTTCTGCAAGCGCATCTCGGGCGGGTACGGCACGGTCAGCGGCCGGGCGCCGACCGCCGCGATCCGCGTCCTCGACGGTGAGGAGCTCCTGCGCTCGTACACGCCGGAGGGCGGATCGGCGAAGACCTTCTGCTCGGTCTGCGGCTCGAACCTCTTCGGCGGCGGCTGGCCCGAGTCCGAGTCGGCGAGCGTGCGGCTCGCCGCGTTCGGCCTGGGCTACGACCGCAAGCCGGAGGCGCACACGTTCGTCCGGTCCGTCGCGGCGTGGGAGATCCTCCCCGACGACGGGCTGCCCCGGTATGACGTCCGTGCCACCTGAGATGGGCCAACGTGTCGTCCCGTTTCTCGGCTACGAGGACGCGGCTGCGGCGATCGAGTGGCTCGAGCGAGCGTTCGGGTTCATCGAGGACCGCGACGCGCGCTACGAGGAGGACGACACCATCACGCACGCCGAGCTCGACGTCGGCGGCGCCACGATCTACCTCTCGACGCCCCGGGGCTACGCGAGCCCGCGCCGGCTCCGCGAGACCTCCGACCTCGCCAGGCGTGCCTACGACAACCCGTGGGTCATCGACGGCCACTTCGTCGAGGTCGACGACCTGGATGCGCACTACGACCGAGCGCGCTCCGCCGGGGCGACGATCCTGCGGGAGCCCGAGGACCCGGGGATCGGCCAGCGGATCTACTCGGCGGAGGATCTCGAGGGCCACCGCTGGATGTTCGGCCAGAAGCCGTGAGCGACGAGCTCGCCAGGCTCACGGTCGTCGCGAACGAGGCCGAGGCCGAGCTCGTCCGCGCCTTGCTGCAGACGGAGGGCATCGAGTCGATGCAGCGCACGACCGACTTCGCCGCGGGCGCGCTCGACGGCTGGGCGGCGGGCGGGGCGCGGGAGATCCTCGTCCACGCGGGCGATCTCGAGGCTGCGCGCGCGCTGGTCGACGCCCAGTAGCCTGGGGCCATGAGCCGCGGCGCCTACCTGCTGAGCGTCGGCCTCGTGCCGTACGGCGAGGCATTCGAGCTCCAGCGCTCGCTCGCGGGCGCCGTGTCGCAGGGAGCGATCCCGGAGACGGTCGTCTTCCTCGAGCACCCGCCGGTCGTCACGCTCGGCCGCCGGACCGACGCCGACCGGGAGCTGCACGTCCCGGACGACGCCGAGGTGGAGATCGCCGAGACCGATCGCGGAGGCAAGTCGACGTTCCACGGGCCGGGCCAGCTCGTCTGCTACCCGATCCTCGACCTCCGGCACCACGGGAAGGACGTCAAGCGCTACGTGGGGGACCTCGAGGAGGCCTTGGTCGGCACGCTCGCGGCATTCGACCTCGCCGGCGTGCGCTACGACGGGCTGACGGGGGTGTGGATGCCTCCCGGCGGCGGCCAGGGCCCGCGGAAGATCGCATCGATCGGAGTGCATGTCTCCCGCTGGGTCACGACCCACGGATACGCGCTGAACGTCGACCTCGACCCGGCCCCGTTCACGGACTGGATCACGGCCTGCGGCCTCGAGGACGCTGCCTTCACGACGATGTCACGGGAGCTGGGGTGCCCACTCACGGTCGCGGACGTGCGCCCGTCCGCGATCGCGGCGATCGCAGAGGTGTTCGGCCTCGACCTCGAGGAGCTCCCGGCCGACGACGGGGCCGGGCTCTGGCCGCAACGCATCCACGCGTCCCTGGCGGCCCGGTAGCGATGCCGGGCTGGGGCGTCATCCCGTCGATCCGCGTGGGCGACCTGGCGGAGGCGCTCGATTTCTACGTCGGCCGGCTCGGCTTCTCCAGTGAGCGGAGCGGCGGCTCGGACGAGGGCAACGTCTCGATCAGCCGCGGGGACGCACGCCTGATGCTGGAGACCACGGCGGACTTCTACGGGGACGGCTACAACGCCGCGATCCGCGACCGCCTCGGGTCCGTGTCACCGAACGCGCTCTACCTGGAGGCGGAGGACCTCGACGACCTCTACGCAGCCCTCCAGGAGGGCGGCGCGACGATCGTCGACCCGCTCGCCGACCGTCCGTGGGGACAGGCCGAGTTCACGGTCGAGGACCCGACGGGCAACTGGCTCACCTTCTGGAAGAAGCGCACGCCCACGGCGCGATGACGGTCGACGTCCGCGCGATTCCGCGCCCGGGCTGGGACCCGCTCCCGCAGTCCGTCGGCATCGTCGGGCGGGTGCTCGTCCGGGAGGGGCAGGACGCGAGACGTCCGGATCTCCTTGTCGCCGAGCTGCGTTTCTCCGAGGACGCGCGGATCGAGCCGCATCCCGGCGAGCGGGACACGATCGTCGTGTGCGTCGCCGGTGAGGGCTTCACGTCGGTCGCGGACGAGACCGTTCCCCTGAGCGAGGGTCAGCAGGTGCGCTGGCCGAGAGGCATCGTGCACGGCCTCTGGACCGAAGGGTCGACCATGACCACGCTCATGATCGAGCAGGCCGACTGACTCACACTGCGGGAAAGTCGTCCGGGCAGCGAACGGGGACGTCGTCCGCGAGCCCGGCGTACGCTTCGCTCGGCACCGTGGTCTCCACGTCGACTCCGGCGGCGTGCTTCTGCGCGAGCGTGTTCACCGGGTAGCGAATCCCGCGGCCCTTCGCGCGTGCTCCCACTGCGAGCACGAGGCATGTCCCGTCACCCGCGCCGACGAAGATGTGCTCGGTCCAGGGAGGGCAGTGGACGAAGTCCCAGGCGCGCAGTCGTCGCTCCTGCCCCTCGACGAGCAGCAGACACTCACCGGAGAGGACGAGAAAGTCCTCCTGGGCGTCCTCGCCGTGGTACATGCCGTTCGGCTGCCCCGGCTGCAGGATGCCGACGCCGATCCCGACCTGGTCGAAGCGGACCTGATCGGACTCGAAGGTGCCGTACATCCCGAACGTCTCGTTCTCGAACCAACAGGTGTCGCGGACGTTCAGGACGAACCAGCCGTCGCCCGCCGGACGCGTGCCGTGCTCGGTCTGCTCGAGCGGGGCCTCGGGCACCATGCTCTCTAGACTAACCCGGGATGCAGCGCTCGCTTCCCGTCTCCGAGCGACCCCGGCGCCCCGAATGGATGAAGGTGCGCGCCCCGAGCGCGAACTCGCGCTACCACGAGGTGAAGGGCCTCATGCGAGAGGGGCAGCTCGTCACGATCTGCGAGGAAGCCCGCTGCCCGAACATCGGCGAGTGCTGGGGGCGCGGGACGGCGACGTTCCAGATCCTCGGCGACACCTGCACCCGCGCGTGCCGGTACTGCTACGTCCACTCGGGGAAGCCCGAGCAGCCGCCCGACCCCCTCGAGCCGCTCCGGCTCGCGCAGGCGGCGGCGCAGATGGGCCTCTCGCACGTCGTCGTCACCTCGGTCGACCGGGACGACGTCCCGGACCGGGGGGCCGGCCATTACGCGGCCACGATCCGCGCATTGCGGAGGAAGCTCCCGGACGCCGACGTCGAGATCCTCACGCCCGACTTCCTCGGCGTCGAGGAGGAGGCGCTGCGCACCGTCCTCCACGCCCGGCCGGACGTCTTCGGGCACAACATCGAGACCGTCCGCCGGCTGCACGCACGCATGCGGGGCGCGAAGGCGAGCTACGACAAGGCGCTCTGGCTCCTGCAGCGCGTGAAGGAGCTCGCCGACTACCGGGTGCTGACGAAGTCGGGGATCATCGTCGGGCTCGGAGAGACGAACGACGAGGTCGTCGAGACGATGCGCGACCTCCGCGCCAACGGCGTCGACGTCGTCACGATCGGCCAGTATCTGCAGCCCTCGCCGAAGCACGCGACGATCGACCGCTGGGTGCACCCGGACGAGTTCCGCTGGTTCCGCGAGCAGGGCGAAGCGCTGGGCTTCGGCTCGGTGTTCTCCGGCCCGCTCGTCCGCTCCTCGTATCGCGCCGACGAGCAGCGCCACGCCGCCGAGACCGGGCGCGGCGCCGTCGCGTACTGAGCGGGGCATGCCCCGCTCGTTCGTCCTCGCCGCGATCGCCCTCGCCGTCGCCGCGGGGAGCGCGGGCGCCGGGATGTCGGAGCCCCCTCAGCTCCGTGTTCGTGCCTACCCGGTGCCGGCCGGGAGCCACCCGCACGACGTCGCGCCCGCTCGCGACGGCGGTGTCTGGTACACCGCGCAGCACACCGGCCGACTCGGGTGGCTGGACCCGAGGACGGGCGACACGCGCGAGGTACGCCTCGGCGCCGGCTCGGCGCCGCACGGCGTGATCGTCGGCCCCGACGGGGCTCCCTGGATCACCGACGGCGGCCTGAACGCGATCGTCCGCGTCGACCCGCGCACGAGCCGGGTCCGACGGTTCCCACTCCCCGCGAGCTCGGGATACGCGAACCTCAACACCGCGACCTTCGACCGACGCGGGATCCTCTGGTTCACCGGTCAGAGCGGGATCTACGGTCGGCTCGATCCACGGGCCGGGAGGGTGCGCGTCTTCCGCGCGCCGCGCGGGGAGGGCCCGTACGGGATCACGACGACGCCCTCCGGCGACGTGTACTACGCCTCGCTCGCTGGCAGCTACCTCGGACGGATCGACGTCCGGACGGGCAAGACGACCGTGCTGCGACCGCCCACCGCGGGACAGGGGGCGCGCCGCGCGTGGTCCGACTCGCGGGGCCGGGTCTGGGTCAGCGAGTGGAACGCCGGGAAGCTGGGGATGTACGACCCGCGCACGCGCCGGTGGCGCGAGCGGCGCGTCCCGGGAGCGAACCCGCTGATCTACGCCGTGTACGTGGACGATCGGGACGACGTCTGGCTGAGCGACTTCGGGGCGAACGCGCTCTGGCGCTTCGATCCGCCGGAGCAGCGCTTCACGCGCATTCCTCTGCCGAGCCCCGATGCCGCCGTGCGGCAGATCCTCGGGCGCCGCGGCGAGGTGTGGGGCGCCGCCTCCGGGACGGACGAGCTCGTCGTCGTCCGCACGAGGTAGGCGAAGGGCCGCCCGGGGGCGGCCCTTCGGTGATCACGGTCCTGGTGTCGACTAGCCGGGTGTGAGCCCGAACGTCGCGAGCCAGTCGAGATCGTCCTTCTGATCCACGCGATAGGCGCCGTTGTGGCCCTTGCACGTGTCCGTCGTGCCGAAGGAGGTGACCCCGCCGACGACGTTCGAGTCGCCGATGAAGTTCGGCCCGCCCGAGTCGCCGAAGCATGTGCCGCCCCTGTTCGCCCCGAAGGACGTCTCGAATGCGAAGTCCCCGACGAAGCCAGTGTCGATCGCCATGAGCCGCGGATGCGCCACCATGCGGATCCGAACGGCCTCGTCCTTGAACGCCGCGGCATCCGGGAAGCTCTTCTGGAGCCCGTAGCCGACAGCAGTCAGGTCAGCGTGCTTCGGCAGGGTGCTGAGCTCACCCAGGGACGGAAGCTCGCCGAAGCCTCTCGTCGTCAGGTTGATCGACGAGCTCGTGATCGTGACCACGCCGAGATCGTGCAGGAAGAACGCATTCGGGTCGTACAGCGGATGCGTGTGCGGCATGCCCGAGGCGTCACCGGTGCACGGGTAGCCGCTGATGCCGGCACACGGGTTCGAGCCCGCCGCCGGGTAGCCGGCCCCGAGCGGGATCCCGTTCGGGAAGCCCGACGAGAACCAGATCTGGATCGAGGCGGCAGGCGCCTCCGTGCAGTGGCCGGCGACCATGAACACCGTCGGCGACATGAGCGTTCCCGAGCAGCGCCAGAGCGGTACCCCGGCCGCATTCTTCGCGACCATCAGCCCCACGAAGGGGTGCCCTTCCCGATCGGGTGTCCCGTTCGTGATCGCGCCCGCGGGAACGACCGCGATCAGCAGCGCCGCGACGAGCCCCGCGAGCAGCGCGGTGAGCTTACGCATGTACGTCTCCCCTCTGTCCAGCAGCCCGGGACTACCCCGGACTGCCGTCTCTATAGTCCCCGCGGGAGGGTCTAGTCAAACGGGAACCGTCGGCTCGATCGCCTCAGCCGTGCGGCTTGGCCATGCCGCGGTAGTCGAGCGCGTCGTCGAGGACCGACTCGTCGACCCCGGCCTCACGCGCGACGTCGCGCAGTGAGCGGCCCGACGAGGCGGCCTCCTTGACGATCTCCGCCGCCCTGTCGTACCCGATGTGCGGGTTGAGCGCGGTCGCGGCGGAGAGCGTCAGCTCGGCGTAGCGCTCGAGCTGCTCGCGGTTCGCCTCGATCCCGTCCACGCACTTCTCCGCGAGCAGTCGGCTCGCGGCCGCGAGCAGTCGGATCGAGTCGAGGAGGTTCCGGGCCATCATCGGGATGAAGACGTTGAGCTCGAAGTGCCCCTGTAGCCCGCCGACCGTGATCGCCTGGTCGTTCCCGATCACCTGCGCAGCGACCTGGGTGACGACCTCGGGGATGACCGGGTTGACCTTCCCGGGCATGATCGAGCTCCCCTTCTGCAGCTCCGGGAGGAAGATCTCGGCGAGCCCGGCGCGCGGCCCCGACCCCATCAGCCGCAGGTCGTTCGCGATCTTCGTCAGTGAGACCGCGACGACCTTGAGCGCTCCCGACGCCTCGACGAGCCCGTCGCGTGCGGCCTGCGCCTCGAAGTGGTCGACCGGGGCGGAGACCGTGAGGCCCGTGTCCCGCGAGAGGTGCTCGCGAACACGGGCGGCGAACTCGGGATGCGTGTTCAGGCCGGTGCCGGTCGCGGTCCCGCCGAGCGGCACCTGCCCGAGGCGGGGCATCGTGTCCTCCACCCGCGCGATCCCCTGACGGACCTGTGCCGCGTAGCCGGTGAACTCCTGCCCGAGCGTCACAGGCACCGCGTCCATCAGGTGCGTGCGGCCCGACTTGACGACGTCGTCGAACTCGAACGCCTTGCGCTCGAGCGAGGCGGCGAGCCGCTCCAGGGCGGGGAGGAGATCGTGCGCGATCTCCCCGAGGGCGGCGAGGTGGACCGCGGAGGGAAAGACGTCGTTCGACGACTGGCCCATGTTGACGTGATCATTCGGGTGCACGTCGTCACCCGCCAGCGCCGCGATGACCTCGTTCGCGTTCATGTTCGAGCTCGTCCCCGAGCCGGTCTGGAAGACGTCGATCGGGAACTGGTCGTCGAACTCGCCGGCCGCGACCCGGTCGGCGGCCGCGGCGATGCGCTCGGCGACGTCCGGCTCGAGCAGCTCGAGCTCGGCGTTCACCCGGGCCGCTGCGGCCTTGATCCGGCCCAGCCAGCGCGCGACCGGGACCGGGATCGGCTCGCCGGAGACGGGGAAGTTCGCGACCGCCTTCCCCGTCTCGCCGCCCCAGAGCTGACCGTGCTCGACCGCCTTGGTCACGTTCTGAGTCTAGACCGCACCGAACAGCGTGCGGACGTTCGCGAGCTCGCGTCCGAGCGCCGCATGCTGACTTTCGAAGAGCTCGTCGGGCGTTCCCGGCCACTGGAACATCGTGAACGTGAACGCAGACTTTTGGCCAGGGAGCTCGACGACGCGCGCGGGGAAGAGCGCGAGCTCCTCCGCGTTCGGGCCGGCGAGCATGTCGATGACGCCCGTTCGCGGGTCGGCCTCGACCCTGAAGACGAGCGCACCCAGGTTGTTCCGCACGATCGCCTCGCCGTCCTCCCAGGTGAGCTCACGGGCGAACTCGGTCGCCCACTCTGGGAGGTTCTCGATCCTCGACAGGTAGTCGAAGACGTCCTTCGCCGGGGCGTCGAGCACGGTCGTGACGGTCTCGCTTCTCATGGCTGCACCACCTTCCTCAACGACTCGATCAGTAGCGTGAGCTCCGCGCTCGAGAGACGCTCCCGCGCCCATCCGGCGGCCTCCGCGACGGCACGCTCCGCGTGAGGACGGAGCTCCTCGCCCCTCGGGCTGAGGGACACCCGAATCGCCCGTCCATCCGCCGCGTCGCGCTCCCGCGTCACCAGCCCGGCCTCCTCGACCATGCGAACAAGCGTTGTCATGGCCTGCTTCGAGAGGCCGGAGCGGCGCGCGAGCTCGCCCATGCGCAGGCCGTCCTCCTCGAACAGCGGGACGAGGACCGAGCCGAACGACGCACGCACCTCGGCGAACCCGGCGTCCTGAAAGCTGTCGACGAGAAGCTCGTTCCACCGCTGCGACGCCTTCGCGAGGAGGAACCCGAGGTTGTCGCGCGTGAGCTCACTCACTGATAGTACGTGTTCGGACTATTTTGGTCAAGTGTCGGACTATAAGGACACGTGTCCGGGAGTCAGGCGGTCGAGGTCTCGCGCCTCGACGCTGCGAGTAGCTCGTCCCACGTGCAGAGCTTGACGCGCGGACGGCCCTGCTCCTCGCCCCGCGCCCGCTCGAGCGCGTCGATCGCCTCCCAGCCCGCATAGGTCACGACCTCGACGCCGCGTGACGCGAGGAGCGCGTCGATCGTCCGGTCTGCCTGGCCGCTCGCCAGCCGACCTGCACGGGCGTCCTCGAGCAGGAGGTCGACCGTCTCTGTCGCGTCCTTCTTGTTCGTCCCGATGACGCCGGTCGGCCCTCGCTTGATCCAGCCGGCGCAGTAGATGCCTGCGAGGGGCTGCCCGTCCCCGTCCAGCACGCGGCCGCCGGCGTTCGGCATCGTCCCGCTCGCGGTGTCGAAGGGAGCGCCCGGCAGACCGACACCGTGGTAGCCGACGCTCCGGAAGACGATCCCGCACGGGATCACCTCACGCTCGTCGGTGGCGACCGCGCGAACGCTGCCCGAGGCGTCCGGCTCGAGCCGGTTGTGCACGATCTCGATTCCCTCGACGCGCTCCTCGCCGCGGATCGCGACGGGGGAGGCCCGGAAGCGCAACCGCACGGAGCGCGGCTTGCCCGAGGGTGAGCGCGAGGCGAACTCGCGCAGGATCTCGACGTTGCGCTGGACGAGGTTCGAGGCCGCCGCGAGCTCGGCCTCGCTCGCCGCGTCGAGCTCGAGCTCCGCCGGGTCGACGAGGACGTCCGCGCCTGCGAGCTCGCCCATCTCCTGGAGCTCCGTCGAGGTCCACGCGGCCTGCACGGGGCCGCGACGCCCGAGGACGACGATCTCCTCGAGGCCGGAGGCCGAGATCGCCTCGATTGCCCGGTCGGTCGTGTCCGTCGGCGCCAGCTCCTCGGGCGTCAGTGCCAGCATGCGCGCGACGTCGAGCGCGACGTTCCCGTTCCCGATGACGACCGCGCGCTGGACAGAGAGGTCGAAGTCGAGGTGGTGGAAGTCCGGGTGGCCGTTGTACCAGGCGACGAGCTCGGTCGCGGCCCACGATCCCGTGAGGTCCTCGCCCGGGATCCCGAGCCTCCGGTCGGTCTGCGACCCGACCGCGTAGACGACCGCGTCGTACAGCTCGCGGAGCTCGTCGTGGGACACGTCCCGCCCGACCTCGACGTTGCCGAGGAAGCGGAAGCCCGGGCGGAGCGCGATCTTCTCGAACGCGCGCGACACCGTCTTCAGGTTCGGATGGTCCGGCGCGACCCCGAGCCGGACGAGCCCCCACGGAGTCGGCAGCCGCTCGATCAGGTCGACCTCGACCCGGGGGTCCTCGCTCGCGAGGAGGTGTCCGGCGGCGTAGAACGCAGCGGGGCCCGAGCCGACGACGGCGACGCGTATGGGTCTGTCGACGGCGGCCACCGGGCGCCAATGCTAGTGGCCTGCCCTGCACGCCTCGGTGCGTGCGAGCATGACGCCGTGCGCGCGCTCGCAGCCAAGGTCGCAGCCGCGGTCCTCGTCCTGCTCCTCGTCGGCGTCGTCGCCGTCCTGGGGAAGGCGTGGTGGGACAGCCGCCTCCCCGGGACGTACAGCGTCATGGATTACGGGACGCCGGAGTACGGCGGCGGCGCCGAAGGCGCCTGGCATGCGCACGGCGGGCACGGAGCCGACGGCGTCTCCGTCGCCGATCTCCGCGGGCCTGCAGGCCCTCCCGACGCGCGGTTCGTGCTGACCGCGCGCCACGCGACGATCCGGCTCGCCTCGGGGCGCGCGGTCGACGCGCTCACCTTCGACGGCCGCTCGCCCGGGCCGGAGCTCCGGGTCCGGCACGGCGACCTCGTCGAGGTGACCCTCGCCAACGAGGACGTCGACGAGGGGGTCACGATCCACTGGCACGGCGTCGACGTCCCGAACGGCGAGGACGGCGTCGCCGGGGTCACGCAGGATGCCGTGCTCCCCGGAGAGCGTCACGTGTACCGCTTCCGAGCGGAACAGGTGGGGACGTTCTGGTACCACACGCACCAGGTCTCGTCGAAGGAGGTCAGGCGCGGCCTCTTCGGCGCGTTCGTCATCGAGCCGCGAGACGCGCCTCCGGAGGGACTCGATTTGACGGTCGTCGCGCACACCTTCGACGGGGTCCCGACCCTGAACGGGAACGACTCCGCGGGACGGGAGCGCGTCCCGGCGGGCACCCCGGTCCGGCTCCGCCTCGTCAACACGGACAGCGCCGAGCAGCGTCTGACCGTGACGGGCACGCCGTTCCGGGTCCTCGCGATCGACGGCACCGACCTGCACGAGCCCGGCGAGCTCGAGAACGTGGGGCTCCTCGTCCCGGCCGGCGGGCGCTTCGACGTCGGCTTCACGATGCCGCGGGGCGGCGCGCGCGTCGGGATCGAGGGGACGGACGCGGCCATCGGGCTCGGACCGAGCCGCGGCCCGGTGCCCGCGGAGATCGCACCGACCGAGGACTTCGACCCGCTCTCCTACGGAACGCCGGCACCCACGCCGTTCGGGACGACCAGCGACTTCGACCGACGCTTCCAGCTCACGATCACGCGCAAGCCGGGGTTCTTCGACGGGCTCCCGGGCCTCCAGTGGGCGATCAACGGCCACATCTACCCGGACGTGCCCACCTTCGTGGTCGACGAGGGCGACCTCGTGCAGGTGACGATCAGGAACGACTCGAAGGGCATCCACCCCATGCACCTGCACGGCCACCACCTGCTCGTGGTCAGCCGCGACGACGTCCCGGCCTCGGGCAGCCCCTGGTGGTCCGACACGCTCAACGTGCGGCCCGGCGAGAGCTACGTCGTCGCGTTCCGCGCGGACAACCCCGGACTGTGGATGGACCACTGCCACAACCTCAAGCACGCAGCCGACGGCCTCACGATGCACGTCGCCTACATCGGCGTGAGCACGCCGTTCGAGGTGGGCGCCGCCCACCACAACACGCCCGAGTGAACCGCTGACGCTAGGTCGCCGCGGCGGGCGCGGCGACCGCCCTTCGCCGCTGCCACTCGTCCCACGAGATCCAGGAGGACAGCGCCAGGATCAGCATGGCGTTGATCGGGTGCAGGAAGCCCACCGGGAACGGAAGCTCGAAGCCGATCCACGCCAGCCAGAGCTGGACGAAGAGCAGGAGGAAGAGCAAGCCGTGACGGCCGAGGCGCCACTTTCCGATACCGGCGACGATGCCGATGACCATGAAGATCAGGCCGAGGAGGATGACGAGGTACCCCCACCCCGCGTGGAGGCCGAAGCCGTCCATGAAGACCTCGTCGTCGATGGTCGAGCCCTCGTCGTCGAGCTTGTTCGCGGCATAGAAGGCGCCGTAGCCCGCGAAGCCGATCTGCACGACGATCGCCGCGGTGAGAAGCATCGACCAGCCCCAGTAGACGGTTCGCACGGTTCCTCCCGGAGTCGCTGACCGCGCGAGACTACGCCGCTCGACGGACGAACTCAACCCCGGGCGAGAAACCTGCGCTCGCGCGTCAGTGGCTACAACCGGAGCCGCAGCCGCCCATGTGCGTTCCCTCGGGCAGCTCCTCCTCGTCCTCCACCTGGAAGGAGTGGCCGCAGCCACACGAGGAGACGGCGTTCGGGTTGTCGATCTTGAAGCCCGACTCCTGGATCGTGTTCAGGAAGTCGATGGTCGTCCCGGTCAGGTACGGCGCGCTGAACGGGTCGACGACGACCGGCACGCCCTCGAGCGTCAGCTCGAGATCGCCCTCGGCCGCCCCCGAGTCGAAGCCGAGCCCGTACTGGAACCCGGAGCACCCGCCGCCCTGGATCGCCACGCGCAGGACGAGGCTCTCGCCGTCCGGCTCCTCCGCGAGCAGCTCGCGCACCTTCGCGGCCGCGACAGGGGTGAGCGTGATCAGCGTCTCCGTGGGCTGCTCGACCATGGCCATGGGCTCATGGTACCGGACGGGGTCGCTGCTGCCAGTCGGAGTTTGTGACACTCGTATCGCGCATTCCGCGCGGGGTTCCTCATCCCTTCGTGCGCCCCCGGAGGAGAGTGGTAGGTTTCGCGCGGAAACGGAGACGACCGAGTTCACGGGGGGGAACGACCGTGCTCACGAACTGGCTGCCCTTCCTGTTCTACGCGTTCTTCGCGGCGGCGATCCCGGCGACGATGCTGCTCCTCTCGTTTCGCCTCCCGCAGCGGCCGGTCTCCCGCACGAGCCAGCGGCTGCTGCCGTTCGAGTCGGGCGTCTCCGAGGGCGGGCCCAGCCGCGAGCGGCGCTTCACCGTGAGCTTCTACCTCACCGCGATCCTGTTCATCCTCTTCGACATCGAGATCGTCTTCCTGTACCCGCTCGCCGTCCAGCTCGAGGCCCTCGGCTGGTTCGGGGTCGCCGAGCTGCTCGTGTTCGTCGCGATCCTCGCGGTCGCGTACGTGTACGTGTGGCGGAAAGGCGCCCTCAACTGGCACTGAAGCGAGAGCTGCCGCTCGTCAGCGACCGCCCGCTCGCGCGGGCAGGTCTGCAGTCCGAGCGCGTCCTCTGGCCGGAGCGCGGCCCCGGCGTGTTCGAGCGCGAGGTCGCCGAGATCGAGGATGCGCTGCTGCTGACGACGATCGACAAGGCGGTCGCGTGGGCGCGCTCCGGCTCGGTGTGGCCCGACACGTTCGGGCTCGCGTGCTGCGCCATCGAGATGATGTCGATCGTCTCCTCCCGCTATGACATCGCGCGGTTCGGGATGGAGCGTTTCTCGTCTTCGCCGCGCCAGGCGGACCTGCTGATCGTCTCGGGCCGCGTCACGCACAAGATGGCCCCCGCGATCCGGCAGGTGTACGACCAGATGCTCGAGCCGAAGTGGGTCATCGCCATGGGCGCATGCGCGAGCTCCGGCGGGATGTTCAACAACTACACGATCCTCCAGGGCGTCGACAAGATCCTCCCCGTCGACATCCACGTCCCCGGCTGCCCACCGCGGCCGGAGGCGCTGATCGAGGGAATCGTCCGCCTGCACGAGAAGATCCGCGCGGGCGTTCCGCCCGCCTATGAGATCCGGGGCGTCGCCGAATGACGTACGAGGCGGTCCCGGGAGTCGTCGAGACCCGCGAAGCGTTCGGGGAGACGACGCTCGTCGTCGACCCGGCGCGGCTCGTCGAGGCGTGCACGCACCTGCGCGACGAGGAGGGGTTCAACCTCCTGAGCGACATCGCGGCGGCGGACTACCTCGGCTGGGGAGAGCAGGGCGTGGCCGGCTACATCGGGACGGCGGCGGGCCGCGACCTCCACGAGCCCGGCTCGCAGGGCCTCGCCCACGTGCCCGCACCGAAGCCGAAGCGGTTCTCGGTCTCCTACCACCTGCTCCGCGTCGGCGACGTCCCTGCCCGCGTCCGCGTGCAGGTCTGGCTCGACGACGGCGAGGCGGTCGCGACGCTCGTGCCCGTCTGGCCCGCGGCCGACTGGTTCGAGCGCGAGGCCTGGGACATGGTCGGCGTGCGCTTCGAGGGTCACCCAAACCTCGTGCGCATCCTCATGCCCGACGACTGGGAGGGCCACCCGCTCCGCAAGGACTACCCGCTCGGCGGCGAGCCGGTGCGCTTCTCGGGCGAGGACTAGATGACGGTCGTCCCGTCCACGCGGATCTACGAGGGCACGCGGATCCCGCCACGCGTGCCCACGATCCTCGATGTGGACCCGAGCAAGCACGACCCCGGGGACATCCTCCGGGTCAACTTCGGGCCGAACCACCCCTCCACGCACGGCGTCCTCCGGCTGATCGTCGACCTCGACGGCGAGGCGATCGCCGGCATCGAGGCCGTCATCGGCTACCTGCACACGGGCTTCGAGAAGACGATGGAGCAGAAGTCGTGGTGGAAGTCGGTGACATACCCGGCGCGGATCGACTACCTCGGCTTCCACGCGAACGAGCTCGAGTACGTCCTCGCGATCGAGAAGCTGCTCGGCATCGACGTGCCTCGGCGCGCGACCTGGGCGCGCATGGCGCTGGCCGAGCTCAACCGCATCCACTCGCACCTCGTCTGGCTCGGGACGGCCGCCCTCGAGCTGGGCGCGATCTCGATGTTCTGGTATGCGTTCGACGACCGCGACGCCGTCCTCGACCTCTTCGAGCTTGCGGGCGGGACGCGCCTCCACACGCGCTATGTCCAGGCCGGCGGCCTCGCCGAGGACCTTCCGCCCGGGTTCACCGACGAGGTGAGGAAGTTCTGCGCGGCGATGCCGAAGTCGGTCGACGAGTACGAGACCATCCTCGACAAGCAGAAGATCTGGCTCGAGCGAACGAAGGGGATCGGCCTGCTCTCGGCCGACGACGCCCTCGCGCTCGGGCAGTCCGGCCCGGTGCTGCGCGCGTCCGGGGTCGACTGGGACCTGCGCAAGAACATGCCGTACCTCGCCTACGACGAGGTCGACTTCGACGTGCCCGTGTACGCGAACGGCGATGTCTACGACCGCTACAAGGTCCACATGGACGAGATGCGCGAGTCCGTGCGCATCGTCCTGCAGTGCTGCGACCGCCTGGACGAGATGGAGGGCGAGCCCTGGATCGCGGACGACCGCAAGGTCGTGCTGCCGCCCCGGCACGAGCTCCACACCTCGATGGAGTCGCTGATCTACCACTTCAAGATCGTCACCGAGGGCTACCGCGTCCCCGAGGGCGAGGTCTACGTCGTCATCGAGTCCCCTCGTGGCGAGGCCGGCTGCTACCTCGTCTCCGACGGCGGCGCCCGGCCGTGGCGCGTGAAGTTCCGCGCTCCCAGCTTCGCCGCACTGCAGGCGACCGCGACGGTCGTCCAGGGCGCGCTGGTCGCGGACATGGTCGCGGTCGCCGCCTCCCTCGACTTCATCATGGGCGACACCGATAGATGAGGCCCGAGGCCGTCGCGGAGATCCAGCGGATCCGGAAGCGCTACCCGCGCGGCCGCTCGGCGGTCATGGACGCGCTGCGGATCGCGCAGGCGGAGCACGGCGGCTGGCTCCCCCCCGAGGCGTTCCGCGAGGTCGCCGACGCGCTCGACGTGACACCCGCCTACTGCCACTCGATCGCGTCCTTCTACGACATGTACCACCTCGACCCGGTCGGGGAGCACCTGGTCGAGGTCTGCACGAACCTGTCCTGCGCGCTCGTCGGCGCGCAGGCGGTCCTCGACGCGTTCGCGAGCGAGCTCGGCATTCGTCCCGGAGAGACGACGGAGGACGGCGGCTTCACGCTGCGGGCGATCGAGTGCGCGGGAGGCTGCGGTCGGGCCCCGGTCGTCGTCGTCGACCACGTCTACCACGAGCCGGTGCTCCCCGAGGACGTGGTCGGGCTCGTCGAGGGTCTCCGTGGCGAGTAACCCGACGCTGCTCACCGCGGGGACCGAGGACCGCGACCTCACGCGCCTCGACGAGTACCGCGCCGTCGGCGGCTACGAGGCGCTGGCGCAGGCGCGGGCGCTCGAGCCGCAGGCGGTCATGGACGAGATCACCGCGGCGACGCTGCGAGGTCGCGGCGGGGCCGGGTTCCCGATGGGTCGCAAGGCCTCCCTCCTGGCGAAGGACACCGGCCGGCCGGTCTACCTGGTCGTGAACGCGGACGAGTCGGAGCCCGGAGCTTTCAAGGACCGGGACGTGATGCGGTTCACGCCGCACCGGCTGATCGAGGGCTGCCTGATCACCGCGCACGGGATCGGCTCCACGAGCGTGTTCATCTACATCCGGGGCGAGTACCTGCACGAGTTCGAGGTCATGCGCGCCGCACTGGACGAGACGCGGAAGGCCGGTCTCCTCGCGGGGGTCACGATCGTGCTGCATCGCGGCGCGGGCGCGTACATCTGCGGGGAAGAGACCGCGCTGCTCGAGTCCCTCGAGGGGTCCCGGGGACAGCCCCGCCCGCGACCGCCGTTCCCGCCGGTCACCGGGCTCTACGACGCGCCCACGCAGATCAACAACGTCAGCACGATCGCGCTCGTGCCGAAGGTGCTCGAGCTCGGGGCCGCGGAGTTCGCGAAGATCGGCGTCCCCTCGGCGCCGGGGACGGCGGTCTTCTCCCTCTCGGGCAACGTCGCGCAGCCCGGGAACTACGAGCGGCCGCTCGGAACGACGCTTCGCGAGCTGATCTACGACATCGGCGGAGGGGTCGCGAACGGCCGCGAGCTGAAGGCCGTGATCCCGGGCGGCTCGTCCGTGCCCGTGCTGACGCCGGACGAGATCGACACGCCGATGGACTACGACTCGATCCAGGCGGCGGGCTCCTTCTTCGGCTCGGCGGCGATCATCGTCGTCGACGACCGCTGCTGCATGGTCCAGCTCGCGCTGCGAGCGGCGCAGTTCTACATGCACGAGTCGTGCGGGAAGTGCACTCCTTGCCGGGTCGGGACGCGCTGGCTGGTCCAGCTCCTGGCCAAGATCGAGGCGGGGGAGGCGGCGCGCACCGACCTCGAGCTGCTCGAGAGTGTCTGCGACCGCATGCTCGGCCGCTCGCTCTGCGCGCTCGGGGACTTCGCCGTGTACCCGGTGTCCAGCTACCTCCGCAAGTACCGGGACGAGTTCGAGGCGCACGTGACCGGCGCTGGCTGCCCCTTCGCCGGCGAGAGCTCGATCGAGGGGATCGTCGCCCCGATCGCACAGCACGCGCATCCGGTCCCCGAGGTCGTCGGTGGCTGACCTCGTCTCGCTGACGGTCGACGACCGCCCGGTGCAGGTCCCGCCGGGGACGGGCCTCGTCGAGGCGGCGCAGACGGCGGGCGTCGAGATCCCGGTCTTCTGCTACGAGCCGCGCCTCGGGCCTCCCGTCGGGGCGTGCCGCATGTGCCTCGTCGAGATCGAGGGGATCCCGAAGCTGCAGGCCGGCTGCACGCTGACCGTGCAGGAGGGGATGGTCATCCGCACCGCGGCGACGTCGGAGAAGGCCGCGGACGGCCAGGAGTCGACGCTCGAGTTCATCCTCGTCAACCATCCGCTCGACTGCCCCGTCTGCGACAAGGGCGGCGAGTGCCCGCTCCAGGACCTGACGTTCCGGTACGGGCCCGGGAAGACGCGGATGACCTTCCCCAAGCTGACGTTCGACAAGCCGATCCCGGTCTCGCCGCTGATCGCGCTCGACCGCGAGCGCTGCATCCTCTGCTACCGCTGCACGCGCTTCTCCGAGGAGGTCTCCGAGGACGGTCTTCTCGTCGCGGTGAACCGCGGCGCGCGGTCGCTCATCGCGACGTTCGAGGACGAGCCCTACCGCTCGCCGTTCTCCGGCAACGTCGTCGAGCTGTGCCCGGTCGGCGCGTTGACCTCGACGCTGTACCGCTTCGAGGGCCGGCCCTGGGACATCCAGAACGTCCCGACCGTCTGCACCGGCTGCCCGGTCGGCTGCAACGTGTCGGCGACGATCCGCGAGGGGAAGGTGAAGCGGATCCTCTCGCGGAACCACCCGGAGATCGACCGCGGCTGGCTGTGCGACAAGGGGCGCTTCACGTACCCGCACCTCCACGCGCGCGACCGCGTCGCCAGCCCGCTCCGACGCGGCCGCGAGGGGCTCCGCGAGGTCACCTGGGAGGAGGCCCTGGACACGGCGGAGGAACTGCTCCGCGAGGCGGGGGCCGCCGTCGTCACCGCGCTCTCGGGGTCCGAGACGACCGAGATCGCGTACGCGCTCGGGCGCGTGCTGCGCGGCGGCATGGGCGCGCACTCCGCCGTGCTCCCGGAGGCCACCTCCGACGCGCTCGACGCGTTCCGCCTGCCCCTGTCCGCGATCGCCGAGGCCGAGCTCGTCGTGATCGTCGGCGACGACCCGGTCGTCGAGCGCGCCCCGCTGGTCGACCTCTGGGTCAAGGAAGCGCGGCGCCGCGGCGCCGACGTCGTGACCTGCTCGCCAGACGGCGACGTGCAGACGCCGCCCGGCGGCGGCGCCACCCTGTGCGGCGAGCTCGCCGAGCGCGGCAGCAAGCTCGGGAAGCGCCTGCGGGCGGCCGAGCGAGCGGTGCTCGTCTGGTCGGGCCCCGGGGGCGGCGGCGGCGCGCGGATCGCGGAGCTCGCGCACGAGCTCGGCTTCGGCGCGAAGCAGGGCTGCGGCGCCTTCCACCTGCCGGCGACGGCGAACGGGCGGGCGGTGGCGGCCGCCTGGTCCGCTGCGGCCGACGCCGAGGAGGCAGGTCCCGCTCCGATCAAGCTGCTCGTCGTCTCCGGCGACGAGGCCGCCGCCGACCCGGGCGTTCGGGCGCTCGCCGAGGAGGCCGAGCACGTCATCGTGATCACGATGTTCCAGGAGCTCGCGGGCGGCTGGGCCGATCTGATCCTGCCCGCGACGGCCTCGCTGGAGCGCGACGGCACGACGATGAACGTCGAGGGCAGGCTGCAGCGCCTGCGCCGCACGGTCCCGCCGCCCTGCCCGGACGAGCTCGAGTGGCTGTCCGAGCTCGGAGCACGGATCGGCGTCGAGCTCGCCCCCGATTCGGCAGGCGTCTACGCCGAGCTGGCCGAGCGCCTGTTCCGCGACCTCCCGCTCGAGGGTCTCGGCCTGCAGGCGCCGCTGCCGGCGCGCAAGGCCTACGAGGCGCCCGCGTCCGCAACGACGGAGGTGTCCGCCGCCGTGCCAGCCACGCCCGAGCACTTCGTCGGCGAGCTCAAGCTCCAGCGCTACGCGGCGCTGTTCTCCGGACCGGCGGTCGAGCGCGTCCCCGAGCTCCGCTTCCAGCGTCCCGAGCGCGAGGTCGAGCTCTCCGCCGCGGACGCCGAGCGGCGCGGGATCGCGTCGGGGGACGCCGTGCTCGTCCGCTCCAACGGCACCTCGGTCGAGCTCCGCGCGAAGGTGAGCCGGAAGCTCGTCGAGGGGGTGGCGCGCGTCGCCGGCGAGCACGCCGGCGATCTCCATGCGACGGTCGAGGTGGTGAAGGCGCCGTGACCCCCGAGTGGTGGGTGAGCCTGCTGCAGGCCTTCGTGATCATCAACCTCGTGATGGGCGCGTTCGCGTACCTGACGCTCGCCGAGCGCAAGGTGATGGGCCGCATGCAGCTCCGCTACGGGCCGAACCGCGTCGGCCCGTTCGGC
>Ga0207428_10002048_pt1 | contig 20344 bp, 21 predicted proteins | sample RhiMethybrSRZTD1_FD_187600 | JGI IMG/M metagenome (GOLD analysis project Ga0207428, IMG submission 187600) | Populus rhizosphere microbial communities from Tennessee, USA - Rhizosphere MetaG P. TD hybrid SRZTD1 (SPAdes) (version 3) | ecosystem: Host-associated > Plants > Roots > Rhizosphere >...
GAAGCGCTACCCCGCGGAGAAGGTAAACCCGCCCGAGGGCGTCAAGTCGGCCGACTGGATCAAGAACGGCTTTAAGCAGAACTGAGCCAGCTCCTTCCCGTCGCGGTAGACAGCGTTATCTACTCGGCGTGGCTGTTCATCGCCGCGCTGGGGCTCACGCTGATCTACGGGGTGATGAAGATCGTCAACGTCACCCACGGCAGCTTTTACGCGATCGGCGCCTACGCCGCGGCCTCGATGACCGCGGCCTGGCTCGCGCGCGGCTATCCGCCGATGCTGTCCTACGCGGTGCTGGTGATCGCCGCGATCCTCGTGGCGGCGCCCTTCGCGATCCTCATCGAGCGCGCGATCCTGCGGCCGCTGTACGCGCGCGACGAGGTCGTGATCCTGCTCGTCACCTATGCGCTGTTCCTCATCCTCGAAGACGTGGTGAAGCTGGTCTGGGGCGTGAATCCGTATTTCATCGCCGAGCCGTACGCGCTCCTCGGCAGCTTCCAGGTGGCCGGCATGGCGTATCCGACCTACAACCTCATCCTGGTCGCCGTGGCGCTCTTCTTCGGCCTGGGCCTAGCGTGGCTCCTGCATAGCACGCGCGCAGGGAAACTCCTGCTGGCGGTGATCCACGATCCGGAGGTGAGCCGCGCGATGGGGATCAACGTCGGCCGCTATTACCTCGCCACCTTCGCGCTCGGGTCGTTGCTTGCGGCGCTCGCCGGTGCGTTCACCGCGCCCACCGTGTCGGTCGTTCCCGGCCTCGGCGTCGAGGTGATCGTGCTTTCGTTCGCCGTGGTGGTGATCGGGGGCCTCGGCAGCCTGCCGGGAGCCGCGGTCGGCGCGGTGATGGTCGGCCTGGTGCGCTCGCTCTCGGTCCATTACATGCCGCAGGTCGAGCTTTTCGTCATCTACTTCGTCATGGCGGCGGTGCTTGCGGTGCGGCCGCGCGGGCTCTTCAGCCTGGCCGAGCCGAGAAGGATATGAGTCAGGCGAGGAAGCCGCGCGAGCGCACCGTCACCATCCTCCTCGCGGCCTTCGTGCTGTTGGCCGCTGCAGGGCCATGGCTTCCGCAGTGGGCCATGTTCATCATGACCATCGCCTTCGCGCGCGGGCTCGTGGTGCTCGGCCTGCTGCTCCTCCTGCGCGCGGGGCTGGTTTCCTTCGGCCAGGCGCTGTTCTACTGCCTCGGTGCGTACTCGGCCGGCGCGCTCGGCCGTTTTTTTGGCCTCTCGGACATCTTCGTCGAGATGGCGGTCGGCGGCGGGGTGGCCGCGGCGACGGCGTTCGTGCTCGGCTTCCTGCTCGCGCGCTACCGCGGCATCTTCTTCGGGCTGCTCAGCCTCGCGCTCTCCATGATCCTGTACGGCCTGCTCGTGAAAAGCGAGGCGCTCGGCTCGACCGACGGCTTCAACATCCTGCCCTCGACGCTGTTCGGCATCCGGCCGGGCGCCGAGTGGGTGCGTTACGCGGTGCTCTTGTCCGCTGCAGCGGTGGCGCTGGTCACGGCGCTGCTGGTTCATCGCTACCTGAATACGCCGCTCGGCCGGCTCGCGCCGGCGATCAAGGACAACGAGATCCGGGTGGAGTACATGGGGGCGTCGGCGCGCCGGGCGGTGCACGTGAAATACGTGATCGCCGGCGGGCTCGCCGGCGTCGGCGGCGCCCTCGCGGCGACCGCGGTGGGGCACATCGATCCCGAGATGGCCTACTGGACCACCTCGGGCGAATTCATCTTTATCGCGATCCTCGCCGGCACCGGCAACGTGATCGCGCCGTTCGTCGGCGCGCTGATCTACGGCGCGATCCATACGCTGGCGTACGACCTTTCGCCGAACACCTGGCAGATGAGCCTCGGCGCGGCGCTTCTCGTCCTGATCGTTTTCCTGCCCGAGGGGCTCTGGTCGCTCTTCAACCGTTATGTCCGTCATTCTTGACGCGCAGGGCCTCACCAAGAACTTCGGCGCCGTGACGGCGGCGAACGAGGTGAGCGCCGCCATCGAAAAAGACTCGGTGGTGGGCCTGATCGGCACCAACGGCGCCGGCAAGACCACCTTCATCAACATCGTCACGGGGTACCTCAAGCCCGACCGCGGCAGCATCGCCTACGAGGGCCGCGACATCACGCGCCTGCCGCCGCGCGACATCACGCGCCTCGGGATCTGCCGCTCGTTCCAGATCCCGCAGCTTTACGGCTCGCTCTCGGTGTTCGACAACATGATGGTCGGCATCGGCATCGTGCTGCGCAACGCCGGCCTCGCCGGCTACTTCTCGCGCGGCGCGGCGCTCGTGCCGGGCTACGGCGAGCCGGCGGAGGCGGTGGCCGAGCGCATCCTCGGCCGTTTCGGGCTGCTCGAGTACCGCGCGCGCAACGCGCAGGTCCTGCCCGGCGGCGCGCGCAAGCTCCTCGATATCGCGCTCGCGATGGTGGCGCGGCCGCGCATCCTGCTGCTCGACGAGCCGACGAGCGGCGTCTCCGCGCAGGAGAAGTTCGGCATCATGCAGATGGTGCTCGAGGCGGGGCGCGCCGAAGGCGCCACGGTGCTCTTCGTCGAGCACGACATGGAGGTGGTGAGCCGGTTCGCGCAGCGCGTGCTCGCATTCTACGACGGGCGCATCATCGCCGACGCGCCGCCGCAAGCGGCGCTCGCCCACCCCGAGGTCAAGCGCTACGTGGTGGGCAGCCGTGCTTGAGATCGACAAGCTGAGCGTCTCGATCGCGTCGATGCAGATCCTGCGCGACGTCTCGCTGCGGGTGCCGGCGGGCTCGATGACCGGCCTCATCGGCCGCAACGGCGCGGGCAAGACCACCGTGATGAAGACCATCATGGGGCTCCTCAAGGCGGGCCGCGGCTCGGTGCGCTTCGAGAGCCGTGACCTTCTCGCTGTCCCTACGCACGAGCGGGCGCGCCTCGGAATCGGCTACATGCCCGAGGACCGGCGCCTGATCCCCGAGCTGACGGTGGAGGAGAACGTGCTCGTACCCGCCTGGGCCGCCGGGCTGCCGGATGCGCGCGCCCGATTGCAGAAAATCTACCACCTTGTTCCAGAGGTGAAGGAGTTCGCGCCGCGCAAGGGCCTGCAGCTCTCGGGCGGCCAGCAGAAGCTCGCGGCGCTCGCCCGCGCGTTGATGTGCGGCACGCGCCTCCTTCTCCTCGACGAGCCGTTCGAGGGCGTCGCGCCCGCGCTGGCGCAGCGGCTCGCCGAGGTCGTCGCCGGGCTCAAGCGCGCAGGCCTGTCGGTGCTGCTCTCGGAATCGGACCTGCAGCATTCCGAGCGGCTGGTCGACCGCGTAATCGCCATCGACCGCGGCTCCATCGCCGCGGGGCAGTAATGCAGACCGACGTGCTCGTCATCGGCGCGGGCGCGGCCGGGATGTACGCCGCCATCGGCGCCGCGCGTGCCGGCGCGCGGGTCGTGCTCGCCGACCGCAGCCTGATCGGCCGCGGCGGCGCCACGGTGATGGCGCAGATGACGGTCGCCGCGGCGCTCGGGGAGGAGACGCCCGACCATTGGGAGTACCACGTCGCCGACACGCTGAAGGCCGGGCGCGGGCTGTGCGAGCCGGCGCTCTCGCAGCTTCTGTGCGAGGACGCGCCCGAATGCATCCGCGAGATGGACAACTGGGGCGTGGGCTGGGCGCGGGACGAGAAGCACATAAGACAAGTGCAAGCCCCGGGACACGACCGCCCGCGCTGCGTCTACGTCGATTTCGTCAACACCGGCCCCGCGGTCTCGAAGACCCTGCGCGCGCAGCTGAACCGAATCCCCGAGGTCCGCCGCGTCGGCGACGTTCTCGTCACCGACCTCGCGATCCACGATGGCGTCTGCGTGGGGGCCCACGCGGTTCACGTTATTTCCGGGGAAGTGTTAACGTTGAACGCAAAGGCCACGATCCTCGCCACCGGCGGCCTCACCCGTCTCTACGCGCGCAACAGCGCCTCGATCAACATGGGCGGCGACGGCTATGCGCTCGCGTTGCGCGCCGGCGCCGATCTGGTCGACATGGAATTCGTGCAGTTCTTTCCGATCGGCCATCTGGCGCCGAGGCTGGTCGGCATGGATCCGATCATGTGGGATCCCTTCCGCTACAAGCTCGGCGGCAAGCTGCTGAACGCCGAGCTGCAGGAATTCCTGAACGAAGACGGGCGCTACGTCTCGGTGCGCGACCACGCGACCCACGCCATCCTCGAGGAGGTCGCGGCCGGGCGCGGCACGCCGCACGGCGGCGCGTGGCTTTCCTTCCGCCATTGCAGCGAGGCCGAGCTGCGCTCGGCGTTCGGCCCGATCATCGACCGCCTCGCCGCCAACGGCATCGACCTCACGCGGCAGGCGATCGAAGTGGCGCCGATCGCGCACTACCACATGGGCGGGATCCGCGTGGACACCGACATGCAGACGGGCGTGCCGCATCTCTTCGCGGCCGGCGAGGCCGTTGGCGGCGCGAACGGCGCCAACCGCCTTTCCGGCAACGCGATCACCGAGGCCTTCACCTTCGGCCGCCGCGCCGGCTTGCGCGCCGCCGCGCTTGCGGCGAAGACGGCAATGCCGTTGATAGGACAAGAGACGGACCGCGGGCGATCCGATTTTCCCCTGTCAAGAATCAATGCAGCTGCGGAAATCGCGCGCCTTCAGCAGGTGATGAACGAGCACGTCGGTCCATTGCGCGCCAGCGGCGGCCTCGGGCGCGCGCTCGAGCACATCACCGACCTGGCCGAAGAATGCGAGCAGCTTCCGGCGCCGCGCGCGGGGCTCGATCCCGAATGGCTCGATCTCCACGACCTGCGCAACCTGCGTCTCGTCGCCGAATGCATCGCGCAGGCCGCGCTCGCCCGCGAGGAGAGCCGGGGGGCGCATCAGCGCCAGGATTTTCCCGAGACCAGCGAGCGCTGGCAGAGGCATCAGAGGATCCGTCTCGGTGGCGGCGGAGTGCGGCTTGAAAGCTAGGCTCAGGATCCACCGCGGCACGCCCGGCACGGCCGGACGCTTCGAGGTTCACGAAGTTCCGTTCGAGCCCGGCCAGACGGTGCTCGACGCGCTGCGCTGGATCCGCATCCACCGCGATCCGAGCCTCGCGATCCGCTTTTCGTGCATCAACGCCAACGCGTGCAAGGAGTGCATGATCAACGTCGACGGCAGGACGGTGTACGCCTGCATGACCCGGCTCACGGAAAGCGAAACGACGCTCGAGCCGCTGCCGAACAAGACGCTGATCCGGGACCTCGTGACGGAGATCGCGCCGCCCGACGAGCGTCTCCGAGTCACTGGCTCATTTGGTGAACCTACCGAGGAGTAGAATCGCGGCGAGGCCGCGAGGAGGCCGGGAGCAGAGTATGGCGAAGGATTCTAGGATCGAATGGACGCATCACACCTTTAACCCTTGGTGGGGATGCACGAAGGTATCGCCCGGCTGCAAGAATTGTTACGCAGAAGCTTGGGCAAGACGCGTAGGACAAGACTTGTGGGGCGCCCGCGCCCCGCGTCGGGAATTGTCGGAAAACTACTGGCAACAACCACTCGCTTGGGATGCTGCTGCGAGGCGCATGGGAAAGCGGGAGCGAGTTTTCTGCGCTTCCATGGCAGATGTATTCGACGATCGGCGGGACCTGGACGACAAACGAGAGCGTCTTTGGTCGCTTATAGCCCAGACGCCGCACTTGGATTGGTTGCTACTTACCAAGCGTCCTCAGAATGTCGCACGCCTCGTGCCTTACGGCTCGTGCTGGCCTGACAATGTCTGGTTGGGGGCGACAGCAGAGAATCAGCGCTGGTTGGATAGGCGCATGGCTGAGCTTTCAGTGTTGGCAGCAAAGGTGCTCTTCCTTTCATGCGAACCGCTGCTCGGCCCTTTGGATTTTGCGGGCTGGATCGCTCGAGCTAAACGCGGCGGTGGCCGATTTGTAGATTGGGTGATCGCCGGCGGAGAAAGTGGACATCACGCACGCCCTGCGAACCCAGAATGGGTTTCCTCAATCAGAGATCAATGCGTCTCGGAGGGGATTCGGTTCCACTTCAAACAATGGGGTAATTGGCGCCCGGTGACGCTAAAGCAGACAACCGGCGTCAAAGTGAAGAAGCTATTTGCCTCAAATGGGGATGAGCTGCTCTTGGGCAACGTCGGCAAGAAGAAGGCAGGTCGTCTTCTCGACGGCGTGACTTGGGACGAGTTTCCACAATCGGCCCTGGCGTAATCGCCCGGTTCTCAAAACAGGCTGGTCTGGGGCGGTTTGCTTATCTCGTCCCAAAATTGGGTCGCTAATTCGTGTTTTGCCACCAGTACTAGCCAATATAGGGGCTGATTATTGGGTCCGCGGATTAGGTTCCACACCCTTGCGTCCTTAAATCCCAGTGCTCGGATTCGTCCAAGCCAATACTCGATGATTCTTCCTCGAGCCTCTACACCAGCCTGCAAGCCAGATACTGCGTCTCTCCAGCCAGGCGCGAAGCGATCGAGCGGTGCGCTTTTTGCCTTCATCGAGCCGGGCAAGGCACGCGCTAGATCCATGGCGCACGTGGACTAGCAGGTCAATGCGCTGCAATGGAGCAAACGTCTCGAAGATGGATAGCGGAAGGTCTCCAAGATTGTAGGGATCTAGAAAACCAACATTGAGGGCGTCCGGTCGGAGTTGCTTTGCGATCCGTTTCGCCGCCGGTTCCGACCGCAATGGGTGCGTCGTGGGACTTGCTCCTAGCCGCTTTAGGCGCGTTTCAACGGCGGAACAAAAAGTCTGCTGTTCATCTGCTAGGTAAATGTTGGTGAAATTGGTTCTTGTTCGGGTTGCCTCGAGGTGCGCGACTAGCGGACTGCCGTCGATGAACTGGTTAGTGCCCTTCAAGAAGAGTCGTCCAGGGCCAGAAAACAGCTCAAAGTAAGCTGCGCCACCCGCCATAAGAAACTTTCGGCGCGCAGCGTGGCTTATGTCTAGGTAGCGTCTCAGCGCTGCATGTTTGTCTGCCGCCCACTCTTGGGCTTCCATTGCCGGGAGGCCGTCAGACGGGTCCGGCGCTACCTTGGCCACACCGACTCCCGATTTGAGTGATCTGGCCCGACGCGTTTTGCTGGGTACGTGCGCGGACAACCAGATAAGACAACAGATATCGCCTGCTTACATTCTGCTGGGAAGGATCCCCACCTCGCAAGCCTTGATCTGGAGCGCGAGGTATTTCGAGTAGATCCGGCACTGGGCGAAGCTGCCGGCGATGAACCATAGCCCCGGCTGCGGCGTGCGCTGGAACATGTTGCGCAGCTCCTGGCCTTCGCCGAAGCCCCATATCGGCCCGACCCGCGCGGTGACGTCAGCGCCGAAGAGCTTCTCGACGAGGTGCTCCTGGCGTTTCCACCCCGTGGCGAGCACCACCAGGTCGGCGTCTCTCAGCAGCTCGGGGAGCTCGTCGAATTGCGCCAGGCCGATCTTGCCGTCGGCGATGAGGTCGGAGCAGCCGACGTTGAAGTAGTAGCCGCCGCCGCGCGTGAGATACATGAACTGCCAGCCGGTGCCGTCCTCGCCGTAGCAGAGCCTGAAGCCTCTCTTCTCGAGCCGCTCGAGCAAGTCCTTGTCGAGGTGCTTCGCATGTTCGGTCGCGAGCTGGTGGGTCTTTCTGGCGAGGGCAAGCGGAACCGAGGCGGTGATCAGATCGCAGTCCTCGAGCGGCGGGCCTTCGCTGTAGAGCGAGTAGACGAGCTGCGCGCTCGGGTCGCAGTTCGTTATGAGCGTCGGGCTGCGCTGCACGATCGTGACTTGCGCGCCGGCGGAGTAGAGGTCCTGCGCGATGTCATGGCCGCTGTTGCCGGTGCCGATCACGAGCGCGCGCTTGCCGTTCCAGGCCTCGCCGTCCTGGTAGCGGCTTGAGTGGATGACCTTTCCCGGAAAACCCCGTAGCGCCGCAATATCCGGGATGTTCGGGATTCCGCTTACGCCGGTGGCCAGGACGACGTGCCGCGGATGAAGCTCGCGCGTTGAGCCGTCCGCGCGTCGCACCGTCACCGACCAGCGCTCCTTGTCTTCGTCGTAGGCGCCGCCCTCGAATTCGGTGCTGCTCCAGTAGTTGAGCTCCATCGCCTCGGCGTAGGACTCGAACCAGTTCGCGAGCTTGTCCTTCGGGATGTAGACCGGCCAGTTCGGCGGAAACGGCATGTACGGCAGGTGGTTGACGTGCACCTGGTTGTGCAGCGTGAGCGCGTGGTAGCGCCGGCGCCAGTTGTCGCCGACCCGCGGCCAGCGGTCGACGATCAGCGTGTCGACCTGGAGCTGGCGGAGGCGCGCCGCCACGGTGAGCCCGCCCTGTCCGCCGCCGACCACCAGCACCGCCGGGTCGCGGCCTTCATAGGTCGAATTCTGCTTTCTGAGATCGAGCCAGTTCGGGCCGGCGAAATCGCGCGAATAGGACCAGCCCTGGGGCCGCCGGCGGCCCACGTTCTCCTCGTGGTCCTTCAGCTCGTCGAGCGCGGTGAGCAGCGTCCACGCTTTCGGCTCGTCGTTGCTGTTTGTTTCAGAAAGGAACCGGAGCACGCCGCTTCCTCGGCCCAGCGCGGTCTCGAACCTGTAGATCGCCTCGACGCACTTCGTCCCGGCGCGCGTCACGTGGCGCGGCGCGGTGCGCTCGGGATCGCTCCGGAAGCCGCTGGGGCGCGCGCGGCGCGCATGTTCTAGAAGTGCGCCGGCAATCGCGCGGGCGCCGCTGACCGTGCCGATGCGCCAGGTGAGGGCGAGGACGTCGCGCCAGTGGCTGTCGGAATGGAACAGGCTCTCGAGCAAGGCTCGATCGCCCGTGGCAAGGGCGTGCTCGAGCCGGGCGAACCAGTGATTCGCGATCGTCGCCAGGGTCTCGGTGCCGGCCAGCATCAGCGCTCGCTCATTAGAATAGCGCGTCCCCATGGCCAGGCTCTGCGTCTTTTGCGGTTCGAATCCAGGACACGATCCGGCGTACGCCGCGTCTGCCGCGCAGCTCGGGCGGGTGCTGGCGCAGCGCGGCATCGGCCTCGTGTACGGCGGCGGGCGGGTCGGCCTCATGGGCGTGCTCGCCGACGCGGCCCTTGCCGCCGGCGGCGAGGTGATCGGAGTGATTCCACAGGCGCTCCTCGAGCGCGAGCTCGGCCACCGCGGCTTGACCGAGCTGCGCGTGGTCGATTCGATGCACTCGCGCAAGGCGCTGATGGGCGAGCTGGCCGCGGGCTTCATCGCCCTGCCCGGCGGCGTCGGCACGCTCGAGGAGCTGTTCGAAGTCTGGAGCTGGGCGACGCTCGGGCTCCACCGCAAGCCTTGCGGCCTGCTCGAGGTGAACGGATTCTTCGCGCCGCTGGTCGGCTTTCTCGACCGTCAGATGGAGGACGGCTTCATCCATCCGGCGTATCGCGCCATGCTGATGGTCGCGTCTACGCCGGAAGGTCTGCTCGAGGCGTTTGCCGCCTATGAGCCGCCGGCGGAAAAATGGACCGCTTCGATCAGGCGAGCGTGAGCCCGATGCTCGCGCGCCAGGACCCCTCGCCGTCGGGGCGTCGATCTGTAACTGAAACGAACCCGCCAGTCGAGCGCGCGCGGTAGCTCACGCGAAAAGTCACGCGCTGATGCGGCGGCGTGGTCGTGACGAGCACGAACCGCCCGTCGGCGTCGGTGACGGTGCGCTCCCGCCGCGCAGAGAACACGGCGCCGGAGAGCGGTTTGGCGTCGGGTCCGAGCACGCGGCCGGAGAGCACCAGCCTTTGCGGTGCTTCGACGGAGGGGAGTGCGGCGAAAGCGGCCGGCGCGACGGCGGCGCCGAGGCCGGCGATGATCACTTGTCTGCGCCGAGGAGATAACATAGCGCCCGGATAATACCCCTGCACAACAGCCAACGGGAAGGGCCCGCCCCATGAAACTCCTCTACTTCAACGATTACCGCCTCGGCGTGCTCAAGGGCGACCGGGTCGTCGACGTCACGCAGGTGGTCCTGAACGTCCCGCACACCGGACCGGGCAACCTGATCAATGGCGTGATCGAGCGCTGGGCCGACCTGCGCGGACCGATCGACAAGGCCGCGGGCTCGGGAAGCGGGCTGCCGGTCTCGCAGGTGAAGATCCGCTCGCCGCTTCCCAAGCCGGTCAACATCGACTGCATGGCGGTGAATTACATGGAGGACGGCACGCGCAAGGAGGCGGCGCCGATCAACGCCTTCCTCAAGTCGCCGAACTGCGTGGTCGGCCACGGCGAGACCGTGGTCCTGCCCGACATCGCGTTCTCGATCTTCGAGGGCGAGGCCGAGCTCGCGGTGGTGATCGGCAGGCGCGCGAAGAACGTGCCCGCGTCGCGCGCGATGGAGCACGTGTTCGGCTACACCAACTTCATCGACGGCTCGGCGCGCGACGCCACCACGCTCGGCAACTCCTTCTACCAGGTGAAGTCGCGCGACACCTTCGCGCCGATCGGGCCCTACATTGTCACCGCCGACGAGATCAAGGATCCGCACAAGCTGCAGGTACGGCTGTCGGTGAACGGCGTGGTCAAGCAGAACTACAACACCAGCGACATGGCGAACAAGATCCCGCGCTGCATCGAGTGGATCTCGGGCATCCATGAGCTCGAGCCGGGCGATGTCCTCGCCACAGGCACCAACCATCGCGGCCTGTCGGCGCTGCAGAACGGCGACACGGTGGAGCTCGAAATCGACGGCCTCGGCAAGCTGGTCGTGAAGATCCAGGATGACCTGAGCCGCACGTGGGCGCGCGAGACGCGCCTCGAGCGCGAGCAGAAGGGGTTGAAGGGCTACACGCCCCAGCTCACGGGGAAGTACGCCAAGGCATAAGGACGCTGCCTAAGGCGTCGCTCGCGCTCGGTCGCCAGCGTCGTACTCGCGCGAGACATCCTTGTTGGTGTAGTCAGGGAGCATGAGCGTCGCGACGACGCTGCAGATGGCACAAGCCAGGATGTAGAACGCGATCGCGTAGCCGGTCTTGTAATGCGCGAACAGCGCCGCCGCGATCAGCGGCGCCGGCCCGCCGGCGATGATCGAGGCGAGCTGGTACCCGAGCGATGCGCCGCTGTAGCGCAGCCGGGGCGTAAACGCCTCGGCGATCATCGCGGCCTGCGGCCCGTACATCATGTCGTGCGGCATCAGGGACAGAACGATTGCGACGAAGATCCACGCCGCGCTGCCGCTGCTCAGCATGCCGAAATAGGCGAAGCCGAAGACGCCGGTGACGATCGCGCCGAAGAGGTAGATCCTGCGCCGTCCCATGCGATCGGACAGGTGGCCGAAGATCGGGATGGTGAAGAACGAGACGAGCGAGGCGCACAGCACTGCGGCCAGCAGAAAGTCGCGCTTCACGTCGAGGTTGCCGGTCGCATAGCTGAAAATGAAAGCGGTGAAGATGTAGAAGGGCGCCTGCTCGGCCATGCGCGCGAAGGCGGAAAGCAGGATCTCCTTCGGCTGCCGCTTGATGACCTCGAGCATCGGCGTGCGCTCGACGCGCTTCTCCTGCACCAGGCGCGTGAACACCGGCGTCTCCATGATCCTGAGGCGGATGTAGAGCCCGATTGCAACGAGAACGATACTCAGCGCGAACGGCACGCGCCATCCCCAGGTGAGAAAGGCCGGGCCCGAGATTTCGCTGCACGCCAGGACCACGAGGTTGGCAAGGAATAGGCCCGCCGGCACGCCGAACTGCGGCCAGGACGCGGCAAAGCCCCGGTGCTGGTTGGTGCGCGTCCATTCCATCGACATCAGCACCGAGCCGCCCCACTCGCCGCCGACTCCCACGCCCTGGAGGAAGCGCAGCGCGGTGAGGATCACCGCGCCCCAGATGCCGATGCTCTCGTAAGTCGGCACGAAAGCCACCAGGAAGGTGGCAATCCCCATCAGCATCAGCGTCGCGATGAGCGTGGACTTGCGCCCGATGCGGTCGCCGTAGTGCCCGAAGATCGCCGCGCCCACCGGACGCGCGATGAAGCCGACGGCGTAGATCGCGAAGGCCTGGAGCGTGCCCGTGAGCGGATCGGATTGCGGGAAGAACAGCTTCGCGAAGACCAGGCCCGTGACGATGCTGTAGAGGAAGAAGTCGTACCACTCGATGGTGGTGCCGATGGTGCTGGCGATGACGGCGCGGCGCAGCTGCGTGCGGGCGTCGACGCTTTGAGATTCCGGTAGAGCCTGTCCCGCGGTGAACGTAGCCATGCGCTGCCCCCAGCGTACGAGAATGTTGTGGCTGTTGCATGCATGCTTCGTGCCGCAGTCAGGAATGCGGCTTGCTCGCCTCAGTCGCTTCAGCCGAGGCTGAAACATCGGTCTGCTGCGCCCGCTAGCCTCCTCGCATGGACACCACCAAACAAACGGCACGCTTATTTCCGGCGACCGGGCCCGCGCTCGTGCTGCTCGCCACTTCGCTCGGCGTGCTGGTCGCGCAGGTCGATACGTCGGTCGTGACGCTCGCCGTCAAACGCATCGGCGCCGACCTCGGCTCGACCGTGAGCGAAATGCAGTGGATGATCGATTCGTACAACCTGGCGTACGCGGCGTTCCTCCTGACCGCGGGCGTGCTCGGCGACCTCTACGGTCGCCGGCGCGTCTTCGTCCTGGGCATCGCGCTCTTTTCGCTCGGCAGCATCCTGTGCGCGGCCGCGCCCGACACTGCCACGCTTCTCATCGGTCGGGCGATCAGCGGCCTCGGGGCCGCCTTGGAGCTGCCGATGTCGCTCGTCCTGCTCACCGCCGCGTATCCGGAGGCGAAGTCGCGCCAGAACGCGCTCGGCATCTGGGCGAGCTGCAACGGCCTTGCCTTCATCGTCGGGCCGACGCTAGGCGGCCTGCTGGTAGACACCGTCGGCTGGCGCAGCATCTTCTATCTGGTCCTTCCGCTATGCGCTGCAGCCCTCGCGCTTGCTGCGACTGCCGTACACGAGAGCGCGGATGCGAAAGGACGCAGGCTGGACATCCCGGGACAAGCCGCCGCGATCGCGGCGCTCGGCGGGTTCGCGTTCGCCGCCATCGAAGGCCCGCACCTCGGCTGGACCTCGATACCGGTGCTGGCCGCGGCGGTACTCGGTTGTGCGGGCACGCTCGCGTTCGCGGCCGTCGAGCGTGGCACGCGGCGCGGCCTGGTGCCGTTCGAGCTGTTCCGCAGCGCGCCCTTCAGTGCCGCGCTCGCGATCGCGGGGTTGATGACCTTCGGGATGTACGCGCTGCTCTTCCTGATGCCGCTCTACTTCCAGACGCTGCGCGACCAGACTCCGCTCATGGCCGGCGTGCGCATGCTTCCGCTTTCCGTCGCTTTCGTCGCGGTCTCGCAGTTGAACGGGCCGATCATGCGCGCACTCGGGCTGCGCGCGACGATGACCGCGGGAATGGCGGCCATGGGCATCGGCGCGCTCCTGTGCGGACTCCTCGCCGCCGGGACGGCGTACTGGCCGGTCGCGGCCGCCCTCGCCGTGGTCGGCGTGGGCCTGGGCCTCAACACCGCGCCAGTCAACAACGTCGCCGTCCAGAACGCGCCGCGTGAGCGTAGCGGGACGGCCTCTGGACTCTTGAACACCGCGCGCATGGTCGGCGCGACGCTCGGCATCGCGCTCCTCGGCGCCGTGTTCGCCCACTTTGCCGGGCAGACGGCGCAGCTGGATGGCTTCCTCCCGGGCCTGCGCGCCGCGTTGGCGCTCGGCGGAATAGCGGAGCTCGCCGGAGCGGCGATCGCACTGGCGTTCGTGCGGGCCGGCTAGGCTCCGCCCAGGCGCAGGCTGAACGGGTAGACGTTGTCGGCCGGCGCCTCGAGCTTTTCGCCGGTCACCCATTCGACGATCGGTGTGAACTGGCGGCATTCCGCGCCGGCCAGCCCGGGCGCCATTTCGAAGATCCCGGTGCCGGCTTCGGCCGCCCGCACGAAGGCTTCGGAATCGAGGAGGCGCCCGATCAGGTCCAGGTTGAGCGCCTTGAGGAAGCGCTCGAGCGGCTGGTACACCGGCATCGACCTGCGCACGCGGTTGGCGATCACCCCGATCCGGATGCCGCGCGTGCGCACGAGGCCGCTCAGCAGCACGTCCTTGATGAAGTGCGCCGTGGCGTGGATGTCGATCGAGGACGGGGTGACGGGGATGAGGACACAGTTCGCCCGGCACAAGAGCTCCTGCAGCAGCACGCCCGAGACGCCGCCGGGGGCATCGATGATGAGCTGCTTGGTCTCGGCCGGGACGTACATCCCGAAGCTCCGCAGCTGGCCGAATTTCTCCGGGGCGGCGTTCGAGCCGTGAATCTTGCCAAGTGGCGCCTGACGCTGCTTCAGCCAGTGCAGGCTCGACCCCTGCGGGTCGTAGTCCATGATCGTCGTGGCGACGTTTGCCGTGGCGAAGTAGCTCGCCAGGTTGATCGACACGGTCGTTTTGCCGGCGCCGCCCTTCCGATTGATGACCAGCGTGGTATTCATGCCACATTTCCCTTCTTGTTCTGGTGGCCCGATCGGCGCGGTCATCATGCGCCGGCACCCACGCAAAATCAAATCGCTACGAGATGCGTCCGAGATGTCGGGCCACGGCGTCAATCGCGTCAGAGCGTGAAAGTCTTTGGCCGCACTGTGGAAGATTTCTCGGCGGACCAATGAGTTGGCGAGTATCCTCGCCGCCGCGCCGCAATGAATAACTACGACAATCCCTACCGCGACGATCCCGAGCTCGCTCCCTTGACTCGCGCCGGGCGCTGGGTCGAATGCACTTTTGCTGTAGTGCTCGCGATCCTGGCGGTGTACCTTTCCAGGTAAACCAACCCGCGCGGGGGTCGTTAACTAGTTACCTTCCCCGCCGTCGGACGCAAGCGCAAGGTATCGGCATGGCAAAAGCAGTCTACCAACGCTCGGTCGAGATGGCCGCCGAGATCCTAGGGAGCAACGATGCGGTCGCCGTCTATCTCGGCGTGAATCCTGCGGAGGTGCTCGCCTGGGTGGAGGGAAGGGCGGAGCCCGCCATCAACCTGTTCCTGCGGCTCGTCGACCTCATCGAGCGAAGCACGGTCAGCGCCGCGCGCACGGCGACGGTCGTGCGTTCCAAGCGCGACGAAAAAGGCTAGTCCGCCGGCCCTATTCGGGCTGGATGCCGGCTTCTTTCACGATCCGGCCCCACTTGTCGACCTCGGCCTGGATCACGTTGCCGAACTGCTCGGGCGTGCCAGCCTGGATCTCGATGCCCGCGGTCGTCAGCCGCGCACGCACGTCGTCTTGCTTGAGCGCCGCGTTGATGACCTCGTTCAGCCGGTTCACCGCGCCCCTCGGCGTGCGCGCCGGCGCGAGGATGCCGCCCCAGGTACTCGCGTCGTAGCCCGGCAGCCCCGACTCCGCGATCGTCGGAAGATCCGGGAACGAGCTCGAGCGCTTCAGCGTGGTCACCGCGATGCCGCGCAGGGCGCCCGAGCGCACGTGCGGCGCGATCGCGGTCACCGTGTCGAAGATCATCGCGGTGCGCCCGGCGAGGAGATCGGGATGCGCCGCCGAGCTGCCCTTGTAGGGCACGTGCTGCATCTTCGTCTTGGTCATGCTCATGAAGAGCTCCGCCGCCATGTGCAGCGAGCTCCCCGGGCCGCTCGAGGCGTACGCGGCCTTGTCCGGGTTGGCGCGGATCCAGGCCGCGAGCTCCTGCACGTTCTTCGCGCCTACCGACGGGTGCACCGCGAGAAGGAGCGGCACGACGTGCGTGTACGCGACGGGCTCGAAGTCCTTCACCGGGTCATAGGGCAGGTTCTTGTAGAGCCACTTGTTGGTCGCGTGGCTCGAGGCGACGATCACCAGCGTGTAGCCGTCCGGCGGGCTCTTGGCGACGAAATCGGTGCCGAGGTTGTTCGCGGCGCCGGGCTTGTTCTCCACGATCACCGGCTGGCCGAGCGGCGCGGACATTTTTTCCGCGAGCGAGCGCGCGATGAGGTCGATCGCGCCTCCGGTGGTCGCCGGCACCACGATCTTCACCGGCCGCGATGGGTAGGGCTGCGCGGCTGCGCCGTGACACGCGATCGCCAGCGCCAGAGCGATCCACCACTTGCTCATCTCGATCCTCCCTAGTCTGCCCTGATGTTGTTCTCGCGGATCACCTTGCCCCAGCGCTCGAGGTCGCGCGCCACGATCTCGTTGAAGCGCGGATAAGCGAGCCCCGTCGGCTGGAAGCCGAGCTCGCGCAGCCGCGCCGAGACTTCCGGAGAAAGCACGGCCTGGCGGATGTCGAGCGAGATCTGCTCGAGAAGCGTCTTCGGAGTAGCGGCCGGGGCGAAGACGCCGTGCCACGCCTCGATGCCGACCCCCGGGAACACGCTGTCGAAAGGCGGCACGCCGGGCAAAGCATCGACCGGCTTTGCTCCGGTGACGAGGAGCGGACGCAGCGTGCCGGCGCGGATCTGCGGCAGCACGCCGACCGAGACCTCGAACATGAAGTCGACTTCGCCGGCGAGCACCGCCTGCACTCCGGCGGCGGCGCCCTTGTACGGAACATGGTTGATGCGCGCGCCCGACGTACCCTTCATCAGCTCGAAGAAGAGATGCTGTCCGGAACCGGTCCCGGCGCTCGCATAGTTCAGCTTGCCGGGCTCCCTTTTCGCCAGCGCGATCATCTCGTCGACCGAGCGGGCCCCGGATTTTGCGTTCGCCACGAGCACGTAGTCGATGAGCGCGATCTGCGACACGCCGACCAGGTCGCGCAGCGTGTCGTACGGCAGCTTCTGCAGGTGCGGGGTCGCCACGAGCGGCGTCGAGTTGACGGCGAGCGTGTAGCCGTCGGGCGCGCTCTTGGCGAGTTGATCGGTGCCGATCGCGCCGCTTGCGCCGCCACGGTTGTCGATCACCACCGGCTGCCCCCACTGCTCGGACAGGCCGCGTCCGAGCACCCGGCCGACGATGTCGAGCGGGCCGCCCGGCGGGAAGGGCACGATGAGCCGCACCGGCCGTGAAGGGAAATCGGCAGCAGACGCCGTTATCCCCGTGAAGGCGATGACGGCGACGACAATTCTGAGGACGATTCCCCTCATGCCGCCTTTCGACGGCCTTCCACATCCAGCAGCCCCGCCGCAATGAGCGCACGGCGGATGCGCTCGATCTCGTCCGCGGGCAGCTTGACGAGCGGCGGGCGCACCACGGCGCGCGGCAACCGGCCGAGGAGCACGAGCGCCTCCTTCATGCGGTTGTGCATGTCGACGAAGGGATCGGCGTAGAACGCCTCGGCCGTCGGGTGGATTCGCTCGTGGATCGCTCTCGCGGCGGCCAGATCGTTCGCCTGGACCGCGCGCCAGAGCTCGGCCTGCAGGCCGGCGATCACCGAGCCGCTCCCGGAAAGCAGGCCCTTGCAGCCCAGCACGAGCGAGCTGAAGAGCCAGGAGCTGTGCGTGGTGAGCACGTTCACCGGCCGCGCGCGCGACTGCAGCACGCGGATGTGCCGCTCGTGCAGGAGCGGGCTCGCGCACCAGTCCTTGATCGCGCGCACCGAGGGCACTTCGTCGCAGATGCGCTCGAGCGTGCTCATCGGATAGCCCTGGCCGCCGGCGAGGGGGTACTGGAACACGATCAGCGGAAGGTCGGTCACTTCGGCGATGCGGCGGAAGTGTTCGAGCGCCATTTCGGGGCGCTGGCCGAACGTGTAGATGCCGGACGGGAAGACGAGCAGCGCCGAGGCGCCGCCCGCGGCGGCCATTCTCGCGAGCCGCTGCGCCTCGAGCGAGCCCTCGGCGTAAATGCCGTTCACGATCGGCAGGCGCGCGCCGATCTCCTCGTGCGTGATCTCGAGGACCCGGCGCTGCTCTTCGAAGGTGCACGATGCAACCTCGGAGGCGTGCGCGTTGGTGGTGATGGCGCCCAGCCCCGCGACCGAGGCCACGTCGCGCAGGTGAGCGCGGTAAGCGGCTTCATCGATCGACAGGTCGTCGTGGAACGGCAGCAACACCGCGGGGATGACTCCCTGCGGAACGTAGTCGCGATGGCGTGGCATGGGCGTCCTCCTCGGGCGCGAAGCTATTCTAGCCTCTGAAAAAACAAACGCCCCAAGGCTCTCGCCTGGGGCGTCTGCTAGGCAGCCGGCCTACATACTGGCCGGACTCCTGTTCTAGGATTGCCCCCCGACTACCCGGGTGGATCCTCCGTTAGAGTCCTGCCGGCCGGTTGTGCCTTGGTCGTCTCTCACGGGATCACCTCCTTTCAAAGTTGCCAGCCTTCAGTTTAGCGTGGAACGCCGACCAGGCAAAACTGCGGGTGAAGCGGCAGGGCTTCCGACTGGGCTAGACTCACCGGCATGCGATTTGCGTCCTTCCTGCTGTTTTTCGGCCTGAGCCTCGCGGCGCATGCGCAGGGCGACGAGTTCGGCGTGCGCTACTGGTACAGCGAGGGCAAGACCACGCGCAGCCACAACGCGCAGGGGGTCGATCCGAGAGTTGGCAATCCCACCTCGGTGCTCACCTGGACCGAGCTGGAGGCGCATGCCCTGGAGCTGCACGGGCGAAAAAACTGGGGTCGGGGCTGGTTCGTGAAGGGCAACGCCGGCTTCGGCGACATCACGAGCGGCTCGCTGCGCGACGAGGATTTCACCGCGGGTCAGGTGAAGTTCTCGGATACGACCACGACGATCAAGGGCGACACGCTGGCGTACGTGAGCGTCGACGTGGGGACCGACCTCTGGCGCTGGCGTAATGGCAAGGCCGGTCTCTTCATCGGCTATCAGCTCTGGCGTGAGCAGGTGGATGGATTCGGCGTCGTCCAGACGGTCCCTCCTCCCGTCCGCGTCACGGTTCCGGATTCGCGGAAGGTGATCGGCAACGAGGTCACGTGGCAATCGCTGCGCGTCGGCTTCGCGGGGACATGGAACCTGAACGCGGCCATGCGCATCGCGCTCGACGCGGCGCTCGTGCCGTACGCGCACGGGCGCGATGAAGACAGCCACTTTCTGCGCCAGAGCCCGAACGACCTGGGTCCGGCTCCGAACATCCACTCCTCGGGCGACGGCTACGGCGCGCAGCTCGACGCCGAGCTGCGCTACCTCGTGCTGCGCGATTGGGAGATCGGCGCCGGCCTGCGCTACTGGTGGCTGCGCGCGCAGGACGGCGAGCACAAGCAGGCCGGCCTCAACCTGCAGCTCCTGGAGCTGGAATCGCAGCGCTTCGGCCTGACCCTGAGCGTGACGCACAGGTGGTGACGCGGCTGCTCGCCCCGCTCGCGTTCGGCTTCGTCGCCTGCGGCGCGGCGGCGCAGATCCCTGCGGGGGCGCCGCTGCGCGACGGATTGCCGACGCTGGCCCCGATCCTCGAGAAGGTCACCCCCGCGGTGGTGAACATCGCCGTCCTCCAGGTCAGCCCCGAGGAGGAGAACCCGCTGATGCGCGATCCGTTCTTCCGGCGCTTCTTCGGCGGGCCGAGCCAGGCCGAGCCGCAGATCGCCGCCGGCTCGGGCGTGATCGTCGACGCGCGCAACGGCTACGTGATGACCAACGCGCACGTGGTGAAGGACGCGCGCGAGGTGCTGGTGACGCTGAAGGACAATCGCAGGCTGCCGGCGAAGCTCGTCGGCGCCGATCCGGGAACCGACATCGCGGTGGTGCGGGTGGACCCGCAGAATCTCGTCGACGTGAAGTTCGGCGATTCCGACGCGCTGCAGGTCGGCGACTTCGTGATCGCGATCGGCAACCCGTTCGGCATCGGTCAGACGGCGACCTCGGGCATCGTCTCGGCGCTCGGCCGGAGCGGCCTGTCGAAGGAAGGCTACGAGCATTTCATCCAGACCGACGCCTCGATCAATCCGGGCAACTCGGGCGGCGCGCTCGTCAACCTCAAGGGGGAGCTCGTCGGCATCAACACGGCGATCATCGGCCCCTCCGGCGGCAACGTCGGCATCGGCTTCGCGGTCCCGGTGGTCATTGCGCACGCCGTCATGGCGCAGCTCGTCAAGTTCGGCGAAGTGAAGCGCGGGCGCCTGGGAATCAGCATGACCGAGGTGGTCGGCCGCGAAGGCGCGTCGATCGCCGACGTGCAGCCCGACTCGCCGGCGTCGAAGGCAGGCCTGCGCAAGGGCGACGTGGTCACGGGTTTCAACGGTCGCCCGGTGCGGGGCGCCGCCGAGCTGCGCGCGCGCCTAGGGGTCGTGCCGGTGGGCGAAACCGTCGAGCTGCAGGTCGAGCGCGACGGCGAGAAACGCACGCTCAAGCCGCAGATCGGCGCCATCGAAACGCGCGCGAGCGGCGGCGAAGCGGTGCAGGAGCTCGCCGGCGCGGTGTTTCGCGAAGTCCCGGTGAGCGGCCTGCCGGGCCGAAACCGCGCGGTTTTGGTGACCGCGGTCAAGCCCGAGTCGCCCGCGTACCGCCACGGCCTGCGCGCCGGCGACCTCATCGTCGGCGTCAACGCGCGGCGCGTCAGCTCGATCAAGGAGCTCACCGCGGCGCTCAAGATC
>Ga0207428_10002049_pt1 | contig 20339 bp, 18 predicted proteins | sample RhiMethybrSRZTD1_FD_187600 | JGI IMG/M metagenome (GOLD analysis project Ga0207428, IMG submission 187600) | Populus rhizosphere microbial communities from Tennessee, USA - Rhizosphere MetaG P. TD hybrid SRZTD1 (SPAdes) (version 3) | ecosystem: Host-associated > Plants > Roots > Rhizosphere >...
TCGGCGATCGCCTCGCCATAGAGCTCGCCCTCCGCAGCGTGCATTCGCACGTGGGCAGCAAGGACGTACGCGACATTGCTGTGCCGGACATTGCTGTGCCGGACATTGCTGTGCCGGACATTGCTGTGCCGGACATTGCTGGGCCAGCCGCTATCCGGACGTCCAAAGCCACTCTTTGGGCCCGCTGCCGTCGTAGCAACTCCCGCAGCCAGCGGCAGGTATCCATTCGAGCGCAGCTCGGCGACGAAACAGGCCACTTCCCTCCCGGTCACCTGAGCCACGACTCGTTCAGCTTTGCGTACCAGCGCCTCGGCTGCGTGCGGCTCGAGCTCGACTGCGGCGTGGTAGACCTGCGCTGGCACTTGGGCTTCGTCAGTAAGTGCGACCACCCGCCGCTCGACCACCTGGGGCGAGACAAGGTCACCACCGACAGCGACGGCGACAGCCCAGCCGGTATGCGGCCGAAAGCCCAACGTGACATGCACGATTGAGACGCTAGCTGTCGCCGCCGACAAGCGCCCTGCCAGCCAGCGTCAAGCTGGCAGGGCGCTGATCGTCTTACTTGTACGAGACCGTGGCGCCGGCTGCCTCGAGCGCCTCGCGCGCCTTATCTGCTGTCTCCTTGTTGACCTTCTCCAGAACGGCCTTCGGGGCGGCCTCGACCAGATCCTTGGCCTCCTTCAGACCGAGGCTGGTGAGCGAGCGCACCTCCTTGATCACCTGGATCTTCTTTTCGCCGGCTGCCTCGAGGATGACATCGACCTCATCGCTGCCCTCCTCCTCGGCCGGCCCGGCTTCGCCACCAGCGGCGGCTGGAGCAGCAGCGGCAGCGGCAACCGGAGCGGCCGCAGTCACGCCGAAGGTGGTCTCGAATTCCTTGATGAACTCGCTGAGCTCGATCAAGGTCAGCTCCTTGAAGGCGTCAAGGAGCTCTGTGGTGCTGAGCTTCGCCATGATTGGGCGTCCTTCCTAGTTGTCTTCCGCAGCGGGTGCTGCCAGTGGTGCTGTCGCGGGCGCTGAGCCCGCTTCAGGTGCAGCTGAGGCTGCAGATGCTGCCGCGTTGGCGGCGAGTTCTTCGTTGGTTGGCTCGCGGGTGGTCTCGGCGGCAGGTCCGGAATTCGTTGGCTCCTCCTGGCTCGTCGCCGTCGCTCCGGCGAGGAGAGTCGGATTCTCGGTAGCCGCCTTCTCCAGGGCAGCGAACAACCGAGCAGCCTCCGAGAGTGGTGCCGACACCAGCGAAATGGCCTGCTGCAGAACACCTTGTAGGGCACCAGCGACCTTCGCGAGCAGGACATCGCGCGACTCAAGATCGGCAAGCCTTCTGACCTCGTCGGAAGTCATGAACTTGCCGTCCAGCACCCCGCCCTTGATCACCAGTTGCGGATTTGTCCGGGCGAAGTCCCTCAGACCCTTGGCAACCACGACTGGGTCGCCGTCGATGAATGCAATCGCCGTCGGTCCGACGAGATGTTCTTCGATCCCATCGACACCGGCCTCGCGGGCAGCGATTGTCGTCAGCGTGTTCTTCGATACCGAGTAGCTGGCGTCTTCCCCCAGAGAGCGGCGTAACTCCCTCAGAGCCTTCACCGAGAGCCCGCGGTACTCGGTCAACACGACACCTGCCGAGCTGGAGAACCTGCTGGCCAGCTCAGCGACGGCCGTTACCTTGTCCGACCTCGCCATGTCCTTCCTCCCACTTCGTCACGCACTTCGTCTGAAGCGCTACCGAAACGGGCTGGCGCGGCCGTCGAGATGAAAAGGCCCTTTGCGCAGGCGGCAAAGGGCGACCGGGAAACCAGCAGTCTCCCACCTCTTGACTCACCTACGCGGGCCGCCCGTGCTCTCGTACGGACACTTCGGGTCAAGCGTGGAAGCTCAACCAACCAGCGGTCTTCGGCAGCCAACCACTGTACCGACCACCCAAAGTGGCAGCCAAATCGCGCTGGTCAGCGCCTCCGTCGGTGATCTCATCCACCAGCACCGTTATCTAAACGAGATCAATTTTGGCAATCCGCGGTATCAAATGTCTCGATTTGATAACGTACTGAGGTTGTCTCACTCGCGGGGAATCCACCGCATGGGGAGGATCTGAGGGCTGCAGCGTCCCTGGTGAACGGTGGCTGGTCTTTTTCTACCCGGCGTCAGACATGTGGCTCTCTACGCGGGCAACGGCAAGGTGATCCACTCACCGCATCCAGGCAAGAAAGTGTCCTATATCAAGATGAAGTACATGCCGTACGTGGGCGCACGCCGGCCCGCCTGACCCTGACCAGCTGCGCAGGGGGCGCAAGTGGTCACAGGCGACAACGGAATCCGCCGCCTCGTGTCGTTTGTGACCACTTGCTGTGAGGATGGATCGATGCATCCTTGCGTACGCGAGGCCCGGGAGTCTGACATCGATCGAATCCGCCAGCTGATCGTCGATCTGGCCACGTACGAACGGGCAGCCCATGAGGTGAAGACCACAACCGAACAGCTTCGGGTCGCACTGTTCGGACCGCAGCCTGCTGCGTACGCGCTCGTAGCCGAGATGGATCACGCGGTGGTCGGTTTCGCCCTTTACTTCCGGAACTTCTCGACCTGGGAAGGAGTCCATGGGCTCTATCTCGAGGACCTCTACGTCATGCCCGAGTACCGCGGCTCGGGCCTGGGAAAAGGCTTGCTGCTGTCTCTGGCCGAGCTGGCGGTCGAGCGGGGTTACGCGCGGCTGGAGTGGGCCGTGCTCGACTGGAACCAGCCCGCGATCGACTTCTATCGCGGCCTCGGAGCGGTTGCGATGGACGAGTGGACCGTCTATCGGCTCAGCGGCGAGGCGCTCAGCGCTGCCGGCGGCACTGTCTGACCTATCGAACCGGAGCCCCTCACTCTGCGAAGCGACTTAGCGAAATAGTCCCGCCGATCGCCAGCACGAATCCAGCTATCGCGAGCGGCATGAGGCGCGGGGCGAATGTGTCGCCGAAGAGCGCGATGCCGATCAACGAGGGAATCACGACCTCGAAGACAAAGGTGATCGCGGTTACCAGTGTGACTGCGTCGCGCTGCAGCGCCACAGTGAAGAAGCAAATTGCGATCGTGCCGTGCACCAGGATCGCCCAGAGCAGCGGGTTGAGCAGCAGGGACCAGGAAAGGTGGTCCGCGCCGATGCCGCGGGAAGCCAGAGCGACGCCGGCGAACCCCAGGCCCGCGGCGCAGGATAGGACGATGGTCGACGGGCGCCCCTTCATCCGGAAGCCGATGAGTCCGATGATTGCGGGCACGATGGCAGACAAAAGAATGATTCGCTCGTCAACCAGCGGAATCCGCGCCGCGGCGTTGGGGACCGCGGTGACGCTGAGGAAGATCAGGCCGGCGCCGAGCACCGCCAGTGATGTCCAGTCCTTCCAGGACAGGTGAGCGCCGCGCAGACTGGCGATCACAGCTGTGACTCCGACACTGGCGGCGACAATTGACTGAACCAAGAACAACGGAAGTCGCTGCAGAGCGAGCACGTTGCCGGTGAACGCGAGTGTGTCGCAGGCCAGGCCCATGAGATACGGGGCCTGTTTGATGATCAGGGCAATCCCGGTCAGCCCGACGATTTTGGCGGCCCGCTTGGCGGCGATCGACTGGAGGACTGACGAAACTCCGTAGCCCAGGCAGGCGACGATTGCTCCAAACCAGCTCAGCACCAGCATGCGAACAACCTCCGAACAGACCGAACCTGGCCTCTAACCAGGTGCTCGGCGCTGCGACCACCGGCGTTGGAAGGAAGTTACTCGGATTCCGGACGCGTCTTGTTGGCGTCGACCGGGATTCCGGGTCCCATGGTCGTGGACAGCGTGATCTTGCGGAGATAGCGACCTTTGGCTGCGCTTGGCTTCAACCGGACGATCTCGTCGAGCGCCGCAAAGTAGTTCTGCGACAGCTGCTTGGTCGTAAAGGAAGCTTTGCCGATGATGAAATGCAGGTTGGCGTGCCGGTCGACACGAAACTCGATCTTGCCGCCCTTGATGTCGCTCACCGCTTTCGCCACGTCGACGGTGACTGTTCCGGTTTTGGGGTTCGGCATCAGCCCGCGGGGCCCAAGGATCCGGCCGAGGCGACCAACCTTGCCCATCAGGTCAGGTGTCGCCACGACCGCGTCGAAGTCAAGGTAGCCCTTGGAGATCTTGTCGATCAGCTCATCCGAACCCACCTCGTCGGCACCGGCGGCGATGGCATCCTCGGCGCGCTCACCGGTAGCGAACACGAGTACCCGCGCCGTCTTCCCGGTGCCATTGGGCAGATTGACGGTGCCGCGAACCATCTGGTCCGCCTTGCGCGGGTCGACACCGAGCCGTACTGCGACGTCGACAGTTTCGTCGAACTTGGCTTTGGTGTTGGCCTTGGCGAACTCCACCGCCTCGGTCGGGGTGTACAGCTTTCCCGGGTCGATCTTCTCGGCGAGCGTGCGATAAGACTTACTGCGCTTCATAATGCTGGTCCCTTTCTGTTCCCAATTGTTTGGGGGCCCAATTTCTTGGCGGCCAGTTGTGGTCCGAGCCGCGCCGGCTCTGCCACGTACCTTCTTGGTCTTTGTTGCTACTTGTCAGGTGGTTAGTCGGCGACAGTGACGCCCATACTGCGGGCGGTGCCTTCGACGATCTTCATTGCTGCATCAAGATCGTTCGCGTTGAGGTCCGGCAACTTCGTGGTAGCGATGTCACGTACCTGATCGCGGCTGATCTTGCCGACCTTCTCCCGATGGGGCACACCGGAGCCCTTCTGTACCCCAGCAGCCTTCTTGATCAGCTCGGCCGCCGGCGGGGTCTTGGTGATGAAGGTGAATGTGCGATCTTCGTAGATGGTGATCTCTACCGGAATGATCGTGCCACGCATCGCTTCCGTCGCAGCGTTGTAGGCCTTGCAGAACTCCATGATGTTGACGCCGTGCGGGCCTAGCGCGGTGCCGACGGGAGGAGCTGGAGTGGCGGCGCCGGCGTTCAAGGCGATCTTGACCAGCGCGGCGACTTTCTTCTTCTTGGGAGGCATTTCTCTTTCTTGATCCTTGTCGTGGTCGTGTGGCGGTCAGTGCGACCGGTGCTTGCAGTGTGCTGTCGTGACGCTCAGACCTTCTGAATCTGCGGGAAGGTCAGATCGACCGGAGTTTCGCGACCCAGAATTTCCACCAGCGCCTTTAGCCGCTGGTTATTCACGTTGATTTCGGTGATGGTGGCGTGGACGCCGGCGAACGGCCCGTCAACCACCATGACCGAATCCCCGACAGCGAAGTCGGCGACCTCGATCTTCTTCTTACGACGGGCGGGGCCCTCACTCGACGCGGTCGCCGCCGCGACAATGGCCGGCGCCAACATCTTCTCCACCTCATCAAGGCTGAGCGGCACCGGAGAGTTGGAGTGTCCGACGAAACCGGTAACGGATGGAGTGTGGCGTACGGTCGACCAGGATTCGTCGGTCAGATCCATCCGAACCAGCACGTAACCCGGCAGCACTGTTCGCCTCACCTGTTTGCGCTGACCGTTGCGGATCTCGGTGACTTCCTCGGTCGGCACGATGATCTCGTAAATGTAGTCCTCCATATTGAGGGAGGACACCCGGTTCTCCAGGTTCTGCAGCACCCGATTCTCCATCCCGGAGTAGGTGTGCACGACGTACCAGTCGCCTGGCTTGGCCCGCAGGTCCGAGCGGAACGCTTCAAGGGCATCGTGGCCGGCGTCAGACTCCTCCTCAGATTCGACCTCGACTGTTTCCGGCTCCTCATCAGTGGTGGGGAGACCACCGAAGTCGAGCTCGAAGTCCTCCTCCGTCGCCCCGTCGACAGGAGCAGTGCCAAAGTCCAGGTTGATGTCGACGTCGTCTTCGCGGCTCGCCGGGTAACTGCCCAGGTCGATATCGAAGTCCTCTGGCGTCTCGGCGGAGGCCGAAGATGCAAGGCTCTCGAGCGTCTCGGCATCCTGCTGCGGTTCGTCGGGCACGTCAATATCTCCGTTACGTGGTTCGTTGCTCATCAGCTAAATATTCTGAAGATTGCCCAACCCAGGCCAAGGTCGAGAAGACTTACATAGGCGATCACAAATATCACAAAGACCAGCACTACGACGAAGTAGTTGATCAGCTGCGGGCCAGTGGGGTAAACGACCTTGCGAAGTTCGGCGATCGATTGCCGGACGAACTTCACCGGCGTCGTACGCTCCCGTTTGACCGGCTGGTCGCGCTTGTTGGTCGGAGCGCCCTTAGGCGCTCGAGCGGCGCGACGGGTCTCCGCGGTCTTGGAGCCGGCCCCGGTAGTCGTTGCTGCAACAGCCGCAGGTTCTAATACCTTCCCCGATTCTGAATTTTCATTCGGGTCCTCATCGGTCGTCTTGCTGCCGTTCGTCGCAGTCCGGGATGTCTTGGGATCGGCGCCGTTCTGACTAGCGCCCGACAACTCGGCAGAGTCCGCCTCGGCGGTCGACTCGACCTCTTCCTTGTCTGCCACGCTACGACCTTCCCTGCCGCGATCTGTCTGCCTCCACCTGCAGGGCAAGAGGGACTTGAACCCCCAACCTTCGGTTTTGGAGACCGATGCTCTGCCAATTGAGCTATTGCCCTTCGCAGCCCTCACCGGATGCTCTCATGTGCCCGCGAACCTCCATGTGGGCACACAAAAACAATGGTGACTGGCCACCAAACCAAAGAGTCTACTGACGATTACAACGAGAGTCGAACGGGCTCGTTAATCGGTTGTTCTTGCGAACTAGCGATGAAAAGGTGCAGTGCATGACCGCCATGACCCGTCCGTTCTCGCTGGCTCCTTCAGTCATACTGTGCCAGCAGACCGGCCGGTGGCGCGCTCATGCACCCGCCCGACAAGCATGATCAGCGACTTCGTCGCAGGCGTTGTAGCCGGTCTAGCCGTCGCGATGCCGATCGGCGCTGTAGGAAGCTACCTGGTCGGGCTCGGCGCTCGCGAGCGCATTCCTGTCGCGGCGGCGGCGGCGCTTGGCGTCGCCTCCGTGGATGGCGGGTACGCGGTCGTTGCTGCGCTGGGCGGGGCGGGGTTGCAGGATCTGCTGGACGAGGCCCTTGACTGGCTGCAATGGCTGGCGGTGATCGTCCTCGCCGCGGTCGCAGCTCGCACGCTGCACCACGCGGTTCGTCGCTATCGCGGCAACGGCAGCAGGAACCTCGGACGACTGGGGGGGCTCACTCCGGCGCGGGCCTACATCAGCCTGGTGGCAGTGACCGCCCTCAATCCGGCCACGGTGATCACCTTCGCCGCCGTCGTCATCGGTCGATCCCACAGCGCGGACGACGCGGGGTGGCAAGCGGTCGCGCTGTTCGCGATCGGCGCGTTCGTGGCATCGGCCATCTGGCAACTGCTCCTCACGGGTGGCGGAAACCTGCTCGGCCGGCTGCTGAGCGGTCGCCGAGGACAACTGGGAATCTCGGTCTGCTCAGCTCTGATCATGCTGGGCTTAGCCGTCGGCTTGCTGCTCAGCTGACCCTGATGAAGACCGGGCATCGCCGAGCACCTTCTCGGTAGCGGCAAGCAGGACACACGTGGCGAGGCCATCGATGGCGGCGGCTACCTCGTCGGGAGACGGAAAGCTCGGTGCGATTCTGATGTTCCGGTCGCGGGGGTCGTTGCCATAAGGAAAGGCTGCGCCGGCGCCCGTCATGGATATGCCCGCGCCCTTGGCCAGCTGCACCACGCGGGCCGCCGTGCCGTCGGCTACGTCGAGGCTGACGAAATACCCGCCGTCAGGATCGGTCCAGGTCGCTCCCTGGTAGTCGCCCAGGCGCTTGCTCAGGATCGAGGTCACTTGGTCAAACTTCGGAGCGAGAATCTCGCGATGCCTCCGCATCAGCTGGTTGACGCCATCAGCACCCATCAAATACAACGCGTGACGCAGATGGTTGATCTTGTCGGGTCCGATGGTCCGCTTGCTCAGATTCTTCAGGTACCACTCGACATTCGAGGGCGAGCTTGCGAAGAACGAGACACCCGCGCCAGCGAAGGTGATCTTCGACGTCGAGGCGAAGAGGAAGACCCGATTCGGATGGCCGGCCTCCGCCGCCATCGTGAGCACATCGAGCGCGGGGGTCTCCACGTCGGTCAGGTGATGCACCGCGTACGCGTTGTCCCAGAACATGCGGAAATCGCCTGCCGCCGGCATTTCGAGCAGCGCCCGAGTGACATCCTCGGTGTAGATCGCGCCGTTGGGATTGGAATACATCGGTACGATCCACATGCCCTTGACGGATGGATCCTCGGCGAGCAGCCGTCGCACCTGGTCGAGATCGGGCCCATCCTGAGTGAGCGGAACCGAGATCATCTCGATGCCGTACTGCTCGCAGAGAGCAAAGTGCCGGTCGTATCCCGGAACCGGGCAGATGAACTTGACCGGACTGCGTGACCACGGCTCTACCGAGTCCACAGTCCCCTTGAGCAGCGCGTACACCAGCGCGTCGTGCATGATCGACAAGCTGGAATTGTCCCCTGCCACGAGCTGGTCGACGGGCACGTTGAGCAGCGGTGCAAAGATCGTCCGGATTGCCGGCAGTCCCTGAAGGCCGCCGTAATTTCGACAGTCAGTACCGGTCGAGTCCAGGTAATTGCCCTCCCCGGGCAACGTCAACAGCTCGTTGGACAGATCGAGCTGCGGCGACGAGGGCTTGCCCCGGGTCAGGTCGAGCTTCAATCCCTTGGTCAGCAGCGCGTCGTACGCGGCGACCTGCTCCTCGTGCAGCGCCGCCAGCTCGTCGTGACTGAGGTCGGACAAAGACATCATCGGTTTCGCTTCCGGTACGAGATCTGGGCCGTGCGCGATTCTAGTGTCGGGTCCTCGACCCTGCTTCTGAGTATCAGGGCTTCTGAATATCGGGCTTCTGGGTATCAGGGACTTCCAAATGTCCGGCGGGGATGGGCGGGATCCACCGAGCGAGCCCCCAGCGGCTGCAAACTAAGGTCGAGTTATGACAACGACGTCGAGTCCAGTCTCAGCCAATCTCGCGACTTGGGTGAAGCAACGAGCAGCCAGCGACCCCGGCCTCCCAGCTATCAAACAGGGCGAAACCATTCTGAGCTATGCCAGCCTGGATGCGGCCGTTGCCCGATTCGCGACGACTCTTCGTCATCGCGGTGTCCGAGCCGGTGATCGGGTCGCGATGATCATGCCGAACGTGGCCTATTTCCCGATCGTCTATTACGCGATACTGCGGATCGGTGCCATCGCGGTGCCGATGAACCCACTGCTCAAGGCGGGTGAAATCTCCTTCGTCTGGCGTGACTGCGGCGCAGAAGTCGCGGTGGTATTCCCGTTCTTCGCCGAGGAAGCCGCGAAAGCAGGGGGTGTCACCGGGACCGAGGTGATCATCACTGTCCCGGGCGATTTCGATGCTGAGCTGGCACAAACCGAGCCGACCGAGCAGGTTGCCGAGCTTAGCGGCGACGAGACTGCGGTGATCTTGTACACCTCCGGTACCACCGGACAGCCCAAGGGTGCCGAACTCACTCACGCCAATCTCAGCAGCAACGTTCGCACGACGATCGAGACGCTGCTGCCGATGGGGCCTGGCGACGTGATCTTCGGCGGCTTGCCGCTCTTCCACTCGTTCGGCCAGACAGTGGGCCTCAATGCCGCAATGGCCGGTGGGGCCTGCTTTACCTTGCTGCCGAAGTTCGATCCGGAGCAGGCCTTGTCGATCATCTCCGCCGATCGGGTAACGATCTTTCTTGGCGTACCGACCATGTATGTGGGACTGCTCGCTGCGAAGAACAGGGAGCACTTCGATACGTCTTCGCTCAAGGTGGCAGCCTCAGGCGGAGCGTCACTGCCGGTCGAGGTATTGCGCGGCGTCGAGCACGCGTTTGGCTTCAGGCTCCTCGAAGGTTACGGCCTCTCCGAGACCTCACCTGTCGCCTCGTTCAACCACCCCGACCGGCCCGGCAAACCCGGGTCGGTGGGGACGCCGATCCGAGGAGTTGAGTTCGGGCTGCGCGACGAGGAGGACCGGGAGGTCGCCGATGGTGAAATCGGTGAGATCGTGATCCGCGGCGAGAACGTCATGAAGGGTTACTGGAACCAACCAGAAGCGACGGCCGATGCCATGCGGGGCGGCTGGTTCCACTCCGGAGATCTGGCCCGGCGCGACGACGACGGCTTCTACTTCATCGTCGACCGCAAGAAGGACATGATCATCCGCAATGGCTACAAGGTCTATCCCCGCGAGGTCGAGGAGATCTTGTACGCGCATCCAGCAGTGGCCGAAGCAGCGGTCTTCGGAATCCCGGATGCCAGCTGCGGGGAGGAGGTCGCCGCGTTGGTGACGCTCAAGGAGGGTGCCTCGGCGACCGATGACGAGCTACGCAAGTACGTGAAGGAGCAGATCGCGGCGTTCAAGTATCCCCGGATCATCCGCTTCGGCCCGATTCCCAAGGGTCCGACGGGCAAGATCTTGAAGCGGGAGATCAAGTTCGAGCCATGAGTAGCGCGCGAGTTACTTCAGCTCGTTGCCCCGGAGCACGGCGGCTGCGCGCCGGGGAGCGGCGAAGACCAGGTATTGCGTGGCGTCGGCCGCTACGGCACTGTGCGATCCAAGCCGAACCAGGTGGTCAGCCACCTCGATCTGACCGATGGTGATCACCGGCTCCACCGTGCGTCCCACGTCTACCTCGGTCGGGCGGTCGCGGAAATTGACAACCATGATCATGTCGCCGCGTTCCAGCAGTAGCCATCCCGCCTCGTCATTCGACCGTGCGTGTCCCTGGTCGAAGCTCGGGTCAGTGAAGTCTGGATAGGTACGCCGGATGCTGATCAGCCGTCTGGTCAGCTCCAGCAACTCGGCGTGGCGGGGCTGCTCGAGCTCCGACCAGTCCAGCCGGGATACCTCGAAAGTGCGCGGATCCTGTGGATCGGGCACGTCGCTGGTATCCCAGTCCATTTGGGCGAACTCCTCGAGCCGGCCAGCCCGGACCATCTCGGCGAGCTCCGGCTCGGGATGGGAAGTAAAGAAGCGCCAGGGCGTCGCGGCTCCCCATTCCTCGCCCATAAAGATCATTGGGGTGAAGGGGCTGAGCAGTGTCAGCATTGCCGCAATAGCCTGCTGTGCCGGACTGATCTTGCTCGACAGCCGTTCACCCTTGGCGCGGTTGCCGATCTGATCATGGTTGTCCGAGCAGACGACCAATCTCCAGGTCGGCGTACGCCAGGTGTCAATCGGATGTCCGTGGGTCCGGCCGCGGAAGCTGGATCGGGTGCCGGTATGGAAGAACCCGCTTTCAAACACCTTGCCGAGGGCTGCCAGGGAGTCGAAGTCGGCGTAGTAGCCGCTGGCATCGCCGGTCAGGCTCACGTAAAGAGCATGGTGGAAGTCGTCGCTCCACTGTGCCGTCAGGCCGTAGCCACCGCCTTCTCGCGCGGTGATCAGCCGGGGGTCGTTCAAGTCTGATTCGGCGATAAGCGGCATCGGTCGGCGTAAGAACGTGCTGCGCGCGGAAACGACGATGTTCAACTCCTCCAGAAGGTGCGTCGCACGTGTGTCGTGCAGTGCGTGCACAGCGTCGAGGCGCAGCCCGTCGACGTGATAGTCGGTGAGGAACATCAATGCGTTATCGATGATGTAGCGCCGCACCTCGTCGGACTCCTCGCCGTCCAGGTTCGGCTCATCTCCCCAGATTTGACCCGCGTCCTTCTTCAGGTAGGGGCCAAACTCCGGCAGGTAGTTGCCGCTGGGACCGAGGTGGTTGTAGACCACGTCCTGGATCACGCCCAGACCGGCTCGGTGGCAAGCATCGACGAACTGCATGTAACCAAGCGGGCCGCCGTAACCCTCGTGTACGGCATACCAATGCACGCCGTCGTAGCCCCAGTTGTGCGGGCCGTTGAAGGCATTGACGGGCATCAGCTCGACGAAGTCAACTCCGAGCTCAACCAGGTGGCCGAGCCGGTCAATCGCTGCCATCAGGGTGCCTTCGGGTGTGAAGGTTCCGACGTGCAGTTCATAGATGATGCAACCCGCGAGTTGCTTGCCGGTCCACTTCTGGTCGGACCAGACGAACTCGTCCAGGTCGAAGGTCCGTGACCACCCATGCACACCATTGGGCTGGCGGCGTGACCGAGGATCTGGAAGCACGGCATCGGAGTCGTCGAGAATGAAGCCGTAGTCAAATTCACCGATGCGCCCGTCGCCCGGTAGAGCATCGTCCGGCAGCGGCTCAGCCGGGAACCACCAGCCCTCCTCGTCTTTCTCCATGGCCACCCTGACCGGCGTGTTCTCGCTGACCTTCTTGATCATCAAGGCGACCGATGACCGTCGTGGTGCCCAGACGACGAACTGCGCCAAGCTCACAGCTCACACCCTACGAGGACTGGCTCAGGGACTAGCACGATGCCAAATCTGGCGCGCACGCCGGCCTGGATCTCTCGTGCCAAGCTGAGCAGGTCCGCCGCAGTGGCTCCACCGCGGTTCGTCACTGCGAGCGTGTGCTTTCCCGAGATTCGGGCCGCGCCATGCCCATAGCCCTTGGCAAAACCAGCCTGCTCGATGAGCCAGGCGGCACTCGTTTTGACCATCCCATCGGGTTGGCTGAAGCGTGGCGCCTCAGCTGGTAATTCACGGGCCGTTGCCTGGCTGACGATTGGATTGGTGAAGAATGACCCGACGCTCCAGGTGTCGTGATCATCTTCCACCAGCACCATGCCCTTGGCGGCACGTAGTGCCAACACAGCCTCGCGCACCTCCGCCGCTGGAGCGCGCTGCCCAACTTCGAGGCCTAGAGCCCGGGCCAGCTCCGGATAGCGGATCGGCTGAGACATCGCGCCAAGGCGGAGCTGGAAGGTCACCGACAGCACCACGAAGCGTCCTGGGTTGGACTTGAAACGCGACGTTCGGTAGCCGAAACCGCATTCGATCGGAAAGAAGGTCTTGAGCTGCCCGGTGGACCGGTCGAGCGTGCGCACCGTCGAGATCAGCTCACTGACGTCCGCACCGTACGCGCCGACGTTCTGGATCGGCGTCGCACCCGCCAGCCCGGGGATGCCGGACATCGCTTCGAGGCCGCTCCAGCCTTTCTCGATGGCAAGCTGAACCATCGGGTCCCATTCTTCGCCAGCCGCCACTGTGATCACAGCACCGGAACAGGCCGCAGTGTCCTCGGCCATGCCATGTGTCGCGATCTTGACGACCGTGCCGTCGAAACCGGCATCGCCGATCAGCACGTTCGAGCCTCCACCGAGAATGAGGAGCGGTTCCCCGGCCGCGTCCAGATCACGAACCGTCTCGACCAGCTCTGTCTCGGTCTGGGCGGTGATCATCCGGCCTGCGGGACCGCCGACCCGCAGCGTCGTATGGTCGGCCAGCACCTCGCGCCCGACAGGCTCAGGGCGCGGCTGTGTGGGCTGAGGTCTCATGTCCACAGCCTCAGGGCGTAGGTCAAGGTACTCGGGGCGCATCTCGGACTTCATGATCACGATGCGGAACTCGGACACCAAGATCGACTTCGGCTCGCGCCGCGCCCAGCACCTTCTGGTTATCACAGATCGCTTCGATGCCGATCGTAACCAGCGATCCCTCGATCGCTACGACGCTGGCACTGAACTGCACTTCAACTCCGTCGGCATCATCGGGCACTGTCACTGGCCGGGTGAACCGAACGAAATAAGAGGTGACCCGGCCGGGATCTCCTACCCAGTTCGTCACCACCCGAAGCGCCGTTCCCATGGTGAGCATGCCCTGGGCAATGACACCCGGCAGCCCGACTTGTCGGGCGAAGTGCTCCGAGTAGTGGATCGGATTGAAGTCCGTCGCAGCGCCGGCGTACCGGACTAGTCGCTCCCTGGTGAACCGGGCGGCGAGTGGGGGTAGCTGGGTGCCGATTTCGATTCCTTCAACCACCGTGGCCTTCATGCCGGTGTCTTCCTGGCGTGAAGGAACGTGGCATGTGAGGAGCAGATGGCCTCGTCGTCCAGGCTCGAAATGTTCACTGTGGCCGAGACCATTTCCGAACCTGTGCGAAGCCGCACCTTGTCGATAGTGAGCGCGGCGATCACCACGTCGCCGGTGCGGAGCGGTCGGATGAAACTAAAGCGTTGGTCAGCGTGCACAACCCGATCCAGCGAAAGCTCCAACTCTGGATCCCCGAAGAGCTGGGCCAATGCAGGTGCGGAGATGACCGTGGCAAAGGTGGGCGGCGCGATCGGCGACTCGCCCCGATATCTCGGGTTGTCATCGCCCAGGGCGGCCGCAAACTCAGCGATCTTGGCTGCCGATACCTGGTACGGATCGCACGCCGGATAGCGGCGTCCGGCATGTGCCTCGGTGATGGCCATGGGAGCAACGCTAACGGACCTGCGGAGCCGCGAGCGTCGGAGAATCGCGCGTCGCCGTGCTGAGCAAGGCTGGCGCGTCGCTGTTCCACGCGCGCTGCGCGAGCGGTTCAAAACAGGGTTGTGCATGCGCTGTCGTAGCGCTGACGGACCAGGCCGGCCGCCCGCTCCCCCAGCGGCTCGATGACTCGCCAACCACGCTGGGACGCGATGGCGCGTACGGATCCAAGCAGCAGGCCCTCGGCCAGGAACAGCGGAACGACCGCAATCGGGTCGGGCAGCCCTTCAACCACATCGGCCACCCCTGGTGGGCAGGTGCCGAAACAGGCGCGCACTGCACCACCCCTGCTCTCGGCGAGTCGCGCTGCAAGATCAACAACGGCGTCGTTGGCGGCGGGCCTGGATGACCCGACGGCATAGAGCAGCACGGAGGCGTGATCATCGATACCGGTCTCGTCCAGACTCTGCCGCAGCAGGTTCGCAACGTCATCGCCGGTGCCCAGGATGTCGGCGACGATGAGCTGAAGTGAGCTCCACGAAGCGACACTTCCTACCGTCTCGGGCACATCGACGGTCGCGTGAAATGCCTCAGTGAAGAGGAGGGGAACGATGACTGCTGTCGTATGCCCAGCCGCAGCAAGGTGCCGCGCGGCCGCGGCCAAGTCTGGGTTTGCCAGGTCGAGGTAGGCCGGCACCGCAACGATCCGTGATTGCCGGGAGACGGCAGTCATGAGCCGCTCGATACCCAGATTGCCCTCAGGATGCCTGCTGCCGTGGGCGAGCCCGATGAGTGCCGGGCCTGGTCGGCTACGTTGTGTCAGCGGGTCTCACGGTGCGGCGTGTGGGTCTTGCAGCGGGGGCAGAACTTCTTCAGCTCGAGGCGATCCGGATCGTTGCGCCGGTTCTTCTTGGTGATGTAGTTCCGCTCCTTGCACTGCGTGCAAGCCAGCGTGATCTTCGGCCGGATATCTACGGTCTTGGCCATGGTCCTGTGTCCTCAAAATCCTCGATTGTGCTCGTGAACAGTCCTCGTGTTGCTGGTAGCGGGAGCGGGACTCGAACCCGCGACACAGCGATTATGAGCCGCTTGCTCTACCGCCTGAGCTATCCCGCTGTGGTCTCCCCCTACCAGTCGTCCGGTGTGGAAACGGTCTGGATAGACCGCATATTCCGCCAATGCGCGGTGGCATCGGAGACGGAGTCCGAGCCCCCATGCGGAATCGAACCGCAGACCTTCTCCTTACCATGGAGACGCTCTGCCTGCTGAGCTATAGGGGCGCGTCAATGCCACGCAAGGGACGGCACCAACGGACCAAGATACACACTGGGCGGCGGGCAGGGCGAATCCTTGCGACTGCTCTTCACCCTGTTCGGCATTCGACGCAAGGCTCCTGCTACGAGCTAGTGCCCTGGAAGGGCACTAGCAACTCGATGCGCATTTGTGACTTCGCATTACTTACGTGGACTTGGCATCATCAGCAGATGACGCGGAGTCGGAATAGGTGATGCCAGATGGGTGCCAGCGACCTCGCTGAAGAGCAGCTGACTCCACAGCCCACCGTCAAGCCGGTGGGCATCTTCCGTGCGATCGGCACTGCGCATAGGACGACCTGGCGGAGTCCGCAGTTCTATGTCTTGACGATCGGCGCCATGCAGTTGTTGGTGATCTTGATCGCTATTCCTGTGATCCGGTTGCTCTATCAACTGACACTCGTGGAAACCGGGCTGGGCAGTATCGCCTACGACCGGATATCTCACGTGCTGCGCAATCCGCTGGCCGATGTGACGCTCCTGGTCATCGCGATCGTCGCCGTCGTGGCGATTACGACGGAATTTGTCACCTTGTTCATCCTGGCTTCGCACCACCAAGACGGTGACGCCATCTCGTTCCGGTTCACGCTTCACCAGGTCTGGGACACGATCAAGAAGCTCGCCCACCCACAGGGCCTGCTGATGCTCGTCTATTTGATCTTGCTACTGCCCCTTGGCCAGCTGGGACTCACGACAATCTTGACCAAGAATGTCGCTGTGCCACCGTTCGTCGGCGAGGAGCTGAACAAGAGCGGCTCTGGCAGTCTGTTCTACGGCGCCGTCCTGCTGCTGGTCTTCTACGTGAATCTGCGGTTGATCTTCACTCTGCCGCTGCTAGGCACCACGTCAGCAGGCGTCTGGCAGGCCTTTGTCACCAGCTGGCGACTGACGCGCTGGCGCTCGCTGCGGATTGTCGGCTTGCTGATCGTGGTGACCATCCCGGCGGCCGTGGCGAGCTTCTTACTGGCCCTGCTGACCATTGCGCCGACGATCGCCACTGATCAGCTCCAGCCCAGTGTGTCGCCATGGACGGCCGCCGTCGGTCTCAGTGCCTGGCAGATCGGGACGTTCGTGATCACCGCCTTGTTCACGATCATGATCGTCCAGTCTCTGACGGCGATGATGCGCGATTGGCTGTCACGCCTGTCTGAAGATCATCGGCGCACGCCGGCGGTGATCTCACACTCAGAACCGTCGCACCTCACTGCCGAGCGCCGGAAGCTGCTCTGGGGCCTGGCGACGGGCGTCGTCGTTGTGGCGTTCATGATCAGCGCGGTGCTGAACCATCGGGCCATGGTCAACTTGGCCGACAGCAATGAGACCGAGGTCTTGGCGCACCGCGGTTTCATCCAAGGCGGAGTGGAGAATACGCTTCCTGCCCTGCAGGCAGCTGCTAGGGCAGGAGCTGACCGCGTCGAGTTCGACGTCATGGAAACCAAGGACGGAAAGTTCGTCGTGATGCACGACACCAATCTCAAGCGATTGTCCGGCAGGAACCTCAACGTCAAAGACCTCACCCAGGACGAGCTAACGAAGATCACCGTTAGAGCAGGAGGGATGGAGGCCAAGATCCCCTCTCTCGAAGAGTGGATTCGACTGTCGATTCATCTGAACCTGCCACAGCTGCTGGAGATCAAGTTGCACGGTGGCGAAACCCCTGACCTGGTACCGCGGCTACTGGCGGTCCTGGACCGGGCCGGTGTCACGGAGGCCTATACCTACCACTCACTCAGCCGTGAGGTCGTCGAAGAGCTGAAGCGTCTGCGGCCACAGCTGATCGTTGGCTTCATCGTGCCGATCAACTTCGGTGGCGTACCCGACGTCAATGCGGACTTCATTGTCATCGAACAACAGTCATTCAGCACCCGATTCGTACGACAAGCATGGGCTGCCGGATACAACGTGATCGTCTGGACGGTCGACGACGAACAGCAGATGCGCTACTACATGAATGACGCTGTCGACGGGATCATCACTGACCGACCCGACACCGGCATCGCAGCGCGCACGGATATTGCTGACGACAAGGGTCTGGCGGGACGGCTCTCGGACGCAATCTCTCGATCGGCGTCGTTCTGAGGATCTCGTCTTGCCTAGGCCTGCGGCTTCACCAGTGGGAACAAGATCGTGTCACGGATGCCGAGACCAGTGAGGTTCATCACCAACCGATCGACACCCAAACCCATACCGCCTGTGGGCGGCATCCCGTACTCCAGCGCCTCGAGGAAGTCCTCGTCGACCTGCATGGCTTCTGGATCGCCGGCGGCAGCGCGAAGAGACTGCGCCACCAATCGCTCCCGCTGCTCAAGGGGATCGGTCAACTCCGAGTACGCGGTGCCCTGTTCCGAGCCGAAGATCACCAGATCCCACTTCTCGGCCAGCCGCGGCTCGTCTCGGTGCGCACGCGCGAGTGGTGAATTCTCCTTAGGGAAATCGGTGTAGAAGACCGGCGTCGTCGTACGACTCTCGCAGAGCTCGCCGTAGATCTCCTCGAGAACATGTCCCCAGCCGGCGCCGGGATCGAGGTCCAGCCCAATCGCCTGCGCGTGTTTGTGCAGCACCGACACCGGAGTATCCACGGTGATCTCTTCGCCCAGCGCCTCAGACACCGCCTGGCAGATCGTCTTAACCGGCCAGTCGCCGGAGAAGTCGTACTCGGTGATCTTGCCTTCGGCGTCTGCCCTCCGGGCGATCGGCGAGCCGTAGACCGCCGTCGCAGCCTCTTGGATGATGGCTTGGGTCAGCACCCGCATGGTGTTGTAGTCGCCGTAGGTTTCATACACCTCCATGGAGGTGAACTCCGGGTTGTGCTTGAAGTCCACACCCTCATTGCGAAACTGCCGCCCAATCTCGAATACCTTCTCCAGGCCGCCGACGATCAGGCGCTTCAGGTGCAGCTCAGTCGCGATCCGCAAGTAAAGATCAAGATCATAGGCGTTGATATGGGTCTCGAACGGCCGGGCGTTCGCGCCGCCATGGATCAGCTGCAAAACCGGGGTCTCGACCTCGGTAAAGCCGCGATCATGCAGCGATTCGCGAATACTGCGGACGACAGTGGCGCGAGCGTACGCCACCTCACGGGCTTCCGGCCTTACGATCAAGTCGACGTAGCGAGCCCGGACGCGGGCCTCGGGATCGGTGAGCCCCTTGTGCTTGTCCGGCAAGGGGCGAAGCGACTTGCTGGTGATCTTGAACGAGTCGGCGCGGACAGTCAGCTCCCCGCGCTTGGTGGTGATCACCTCACCGGTGACGCCGACGTGATCACCAAGGTCAACGTCCTGCCGCCAGCGCTGCAGCATCTCAGGTCCCACGGCGTCGAGCGCGATCATGACCTGCAAGTCGCCGGAGCCATCGCGCAAAGTGGCGAAACAGAGTTTGCCGCCATCCCGACTCAGGATGACTCGGCCAGCAACTGAGACCCGACGACCGGTCCGGGTATCCGGAGGAAGATCACCGGCCTCGGCTCGGACCTGAGCCAAGGTATGGGTGCGCGGAAAACTGACTGGATAGGGATCGACTCCTTGCTCCCGCAGCCGTTCCAGCTTCTCGCGGCGTACGCGGACCTGTTCGGGCAGCCCTTCGGTGGATAGCGCATCGGCGAGGGCGTCTGATTCAGCGGGAATGTGGGCGGTCACCTCGGCCGCGTACTCCTCGCCGGCCCGTTCCAGCGCACCTGCGGCTGGTTCCTTGCCATGTCGGCTCAGCGTCGCCAGCGATGGTCGTGTCAGGAACCCTTCTGCGCTGCCCGCCGCGGTGCCGACCCGAGGCAGATCCGAGGGGTACTCGAAGCAGATGTATCGGGGCTGCCAGTCGGGCTGATACTTGGCGTTCGAGCGGTAGAGAGACTCCAGCTGCCAGTTCCGGCTCGCGAGCACCAGCGCGTGCCGCCACAGTCGCGCAATCGGCCCGGCGCCGAGCTCCGCGCCGCGTTCGAAGGCCTCACGGAACATTGCGAAGTTCAAGGACACCCGTCCAACGCCGAAGACAGCGGCTCGCTCCGCCAGCGAGGCCACCATGAGCTCGACCAGACCGTTGTCAGCGGTGGGATCACGGCGCATCAAATCGAGGGAGAGGCCGTTGCGACCCCATGGCACGAAACTCAGGAATGCTCGAAGTTTGCCCTCGGCATCGTGAGCCTCCACGAGCACGCATTGGGCGTCTAGGGGATCCCCTAGACGGCCGAGCGCCATCGAGAACCCGCGCTCGTCACCGCCGTCGCCCCGCCACCGGGAGGCGGAGTTCGACAGTTCTTGGAAGTGCGCGGCATCCACGTCACCGTGCCGGGTGACGGTCGTGGTGTATCCGCGGCGTTGCAATCTGCTGACCGACTGGCGCACCGACTTCATTCCGGGGCCGTTGAGCGAGAAGGCGCGCATGTCGAGGATCGCTTCGTCGCCGATCTCGAACGCTGTCAGTCCGGCCTCGGTATATGCGGCTCCGCCCAGCTCGCCCGCGCCCATCACAGCGCATGACCAACCGTGAGCGCGAGCCTTGGCACGCCACTGCTCGATGGCCGAACCCCAATGCTGGGGGTCGCCCACAGGGTTGCCGCTGGCCAGGCTCACCGATCCGATCACCCGATACGAAACGCCAGCTTGCGCCGTCGCCGGATCGCCGGTGTTCCACAGGATGGACTTGTCTCGGCGGGTGGCGAAGTAGCCAAGTGAGTCCCAATCGCCGAAAGAGCGCAGCAGGGTCCGCACGCGGGCCTCGTCCACGGCATTCAGGGTGTGCGTCTCC
>Ga0207428_10002050_pt1 | contig 20323 bp, 17 predicted proteins | sample RhiMethybrSRZTD1_FD_187600 | JGI IMG/M metagenome (GOLD analysis project Ga0207428, IMG submission 187600) | Populus rhizosphere microbial communities from Tennessee, USA - Rhizosphere MetaG P. TD hybrid SRZTD1 (SPAdes) (version 3) | ecosystem: Host-associated > Plants > Roots > Rhizosphere >...
GAATGTCAGCACAAAGTTTGCTACGCCGACCACCACCAACGGCAGAAGCGCGATCCAGGCGTTTGGCAATTTTTCGGCTTCGAATGCCTCGGGTTCGTTGCGCAGATTGGTTCCGTAGCCCTCGCCTGTCGCCTGTGCAGCGCGGCGGCGGCTCTCGATATAAGCAAGGCCGATGACAAGAATGAACAGAGCGCCGACTACGCCGAGCCACGGGGCAGCCCAAGTCGTTGTTTTAAAGAATGTCGTGGGAATGATGTTCTGGATCTGCGGGGAACCCGGCAGCGAATCCATGGTGAAGGTGAATGCGCCGAGGGCAATCGTGACGGGAATGAGCCGCTTCGGAATGCCGCTTTGCCGAAACATTTCGGCTGCGAACGGATAGACCGCGAACACCACCACAAATAATGACACGCCGCCATAAGTCAGGATGGCGCATACTACGACAATTGCCAGGATTGCCCGCTCGCGCCCAAGCACCCCGATGACGGCGGCGACGATCGACTTGGAAAATCCGGAAAGCTCGATGACCTTGCCGAAGACAGCGCCGAGCATGAACACCGGAAAGTAATTCTTTAGGAAGCCGACCGTCTTCTCCATGAAGACGCTGGAGAACATCGGTGCGACCAGGCCCGGGTCCGTCAGCAACACCGCGCCGAGCGCAGCCACCGGAGCGAACAGGATCACGCTGTAGCCGCGATAGGCGACGAACATCAGAAACGCCAGGGCGCCCAGGACAATCAGAAGATTCATGACCATCGTCCCGTTGTCGCCGGTGGCTGCGGCGATGCCGCAGCTCCGGGAGATTCAGGCCGTTGACGTGAAAATCGTTAGCCGCTCAAGTTCAAGCTCTTCAATAATCTTTGCGTTATGCCTGACCGCCTCGCTCAACAAATCCCGGATCGAAACAACGGCGATCACCTGGCCATTCTCGACCACCGGCAGGTGACGAATGCCGTGCTGATGCATCAGCCGCAGGCAGTCGGCGAACGTGTGTTCAGCATCTATTGTGACGACGTTGCGAACCATGACGTCCGCGACGGGCGTCGATTCCGCAGATTTTTTGGCGAGAAGCACTCGCCGCGCGCAGTCTCGCTCGGATAGCACGCCGACCAGTTTGTCCTGCTCCATTACAACGAGAAGGCCGATATCGTGTTCGGCCATAAGCTGCAGTGCCGTAAGAACACTGTCGGCGGGACTAACGGTCCATAACGCTTTGGGCTTCGATGCAAGAATCCGGCGCAGCGATCGATAGGCCAATATTTCTTCGGGTCGTCTGATGGGGGTATCCATGCGGCGCCTCGCCGGCTTCGAACTAAGGCAACCGCAGGATGATATCGATCTGGAGACCGCGCGGTTTGACGTACATCAACGGAAGTCGGGAATCAGCAACGTCGGCGGCTGGAAGCTAAAGCTGCATTGCAGGAATCTTGGCGGGCAGGACGAGCTCGGCTTCCGTGACTGACACCACCTGCTCAGCGGTAACGCCGGGCCCCGTTTCCATGAGAGTTGCCTGGCCATTCGGAAAGGCAATAACCGCCAGCTCGGTCACCAGCAGGTCGATCGGTCTGGCTGATGTGAGGGGCAAACCGCATTTTTTGACGATTTTTGGTTTGCCCTTGGCGGTGTGCTGCATGGCGATAATCACCCGTTTTGCACCCGTTACGAGATCCATCGCCCCGCCCATGCCGGGCACCATCTTTCCAGGGATCATCCAGTTCGCGAGCTGCCCTTTTGCGTCGACCTGAAGCGCACCGAGAACCGTAACGTCCACGTGGCCGCCGCGGATCAAGCCAAACGACGTCGCGCTGTCGAACGTGCACGCGCCAGGTAAAGCCGTCACAGGCTTTCCACCGGCATCGGTTAGCATCGCATGTGCCATTCCTTCTTCGGGTATTGGTCCAGTGCCGATCAGTCCGTTTTCCGACTGAAAGAACACCTTCATATCGCGTGGAATGTAGTTGGCCACCAGGGTCGGTATCCCGATGCCCAGGTTGACGAGCATTCCCTCTCGCAGCTCGCGGGCAACACGTTTGGCGATGATCGATTGAGCGTCCATTCTCATCATCCGTTCGCGACAAGATAATCGACAAGTGGCGCTGGCGTGACGACGTGATCTGGCGCAATGAGCCCCACGGGAACGATATGCTCGGCTGTGACGATTGTGGTCTCGCCAGCCATGGCTATGACCGGATTGAAATTCCGCGCTGTCAGTGCGTAGGAAAGATTGCCGAGATAGTCGGCGAGAAACGCGCTGATCAGTGCAAAGTCGGCACGCAGCGCAGTCTCGACCAGGTAGCTTTTCCCGTTGACGTCGAGTTTCTGCTTGCCTTCCTCGACGATCGTGCCGACCCCGGTTGGGGTCAGGATCCCGCCCAGTCCAAAACCGCCGGCACGAATGCGCTCGATAAGCGTGCCCTGGGGGACGAGGTCGACGGCCATCTTTCCGTCGAGCATCTGCCGCTGCGTCTCGGGGTTAAGGCCGATGTGACTCGTGACCGCCCGGCTTACCAGGCCCTTGTCAACGAGCTTTCCAATGCCGCGGCCCGGAAGCGCCGTATCGTTGGCAATGATAGTGAGGTTTTTCTTTCCCTGCCGCACCAATTCGTCGATTACGCGCTCTGGAGTACCGACAGCCATGAAGCCGCCAACCATCAGCGTTGCGCCATCCGGGATCAGGGCGACAGCAGTCTCGACAGAAACCGTTTTCATGGTTGAACGGCCGCCTTTACGGACTCTTCAGACGAAATTCAGATGTATATTGAGGCAATGGACAGGCTGGACATTGATGAAAATCAAAACGAGCACGGTTTTGCGGTTGTCAGCATTGTGCCCCTTAACCCTGCCTGGCTGTTTCAAGATAGGATGGTGCCGCAATTTTTGCGGTATTGACTTACGTCAACGGGAGGTTGGCTCGCAGTGCTTTTCTGACGCCAAGATCGACGGAACGGCGGGATCAAGTTGTCATGACGGCCTCGGAAAAAGATCAAACAAAAGCCCATTCGTGGTTTCCTCCGGCCCGCTGGCTTGCCGAATATCAACCCGTTTGGCTTTCAGGTGATCTCGTCGCCGGGATGACGCTTGCCGCATATGCAATTCCCGTCTCGCTCGCCTACGCCGGACTCGCAGGCTTGCCGCCACAGGTTGGCGTCTACGGCTATCTTTTGGGTGGCCTGGGCTACGCCTTGCTTGGGTCGTCGCGTCAGCTCGCGGTCGGCCCCACCTCGGCAATCTCGCTCATGATTGCCGGATCGGTCGGAGCAATGGCGCAGGGCGATGCCCAACGTTACGCAGAGATCGCCAGCCTCGCAGCGTTCACGGTGGCAGGCCTTTGCCTGATCTCATGGCTCTTGCGGCTGAGCGTGCTGGTAAAACTGATCAGCGACAGCATTCTTGTAGGCTTCAAAGCTGGCGCGGGATTGACCATCGCCATGACTCAGCTGCCAAGCCTGTTTGGCGTGCCTGGCGGCGGCCACAACTTTTTTGAACGCGCCGTGCTGTTTATTGGACAGCTTGGGCAGACGAACCTCGTCGTTCTCGTCGTTGGCGTGGTTGCAATCGCGTTGCTGGTGTTCGGCGAGCGTCTGTTGCCCGGCCGGCCGGTTGCTCTCGCCGTTGTTGCGCTGTCGATTGCCGCTGCAAGCTTACTCGGCCTTCCCAAATTGGGCGTCCCGATAACGGGAGAAATTCCTTCCGGATTGCCCAGCTTGTCCGGGCCGTCACTCAGGCTGCGCGATGTCGAGGGAATAATTCCGCTGGCCGCGGGTTGTCTGCTGCTTGCCTACATCGAAGGTGTATCGGCCGCGCGCACGTTCGCGGCCAAATACGAATATGCTCTCGACCCGCGGCAAGAACTTCTCGGCATCGGAGCCGCAAATCTGGCGGCCGCGATGGGGCACGGCTATCCCGTGGCCGGCGGGCTCTCGCAGTCGGCGGTCAATGACAAGGCCGGCGCGCGCACGCCGTTGGCGCTCGTATTCGCCTCGATCACGCTCGCGCTTTGCCTGCTCTTTCTGACGGGACTTTTAGAGAATCTTCCCAAGGCAGTGCTGGCCGCCGTCGTCCTGACGGCGGTTTACGGCTTACTCGATTTTCCTGCGTTAATGCGCATGTGGCGGATAAGCCGGCTCGATTTCTACGCAGCGGCAATTGCGCTTGTGTCCGTGCTGCTCCTCGGAATCCTTAACGGCATCCTTCTTGCCGCGCTGGCCTCGATATTGTTGCTATTGATGCGTGTGGCACAGCCCCACGTCGCATTCCTTGGCCGTGTTCCAGGCACCTCAAGTTATTCGGACATGGACCGGCATCCCGAGAACGAGCCGCTGCCGGGCGTGATCGCCTTCCGCCCGGAAGCTTCGCTCATCTACGTCAATGCGGACTATGTCCTGGAGTCGCTGCTGAAACGGCTTGATGCCGTTGGCGCGAAAGGAATTCGTCTCGTTGTCTGCGATCTGTCGGCCTCGCCCTATATTGATCTTGCAGGCTCGCGCATGCTGCACGAACTTCATCGAGAGCTAAGCGCTCGCGGTATCACGCTTCGTGTCGTGGGAGCCCACGGCTGGGTACGCGATCTTCTGCGCGCAGACGAGCTTGGCGAAAAAATTGGCGGCATCCATAGGGCGTTGACACTCGATAGTTTGCTCGCCAGCGAGACGAAATAGGCGCTGGTCCTGCTCGGATTGCATTAATCCTTTGTCTTGATAAGTGAAGCAATCCGATCGGAGCACAATATGGCGTCACCGAGCTGGGCAAACGCAGCCGCATCGCGTGGCGCTGGCGTCAATCCGCTGCCGGTCGTCTCGCTCGCGAACGGTGTCCACACCTGTCGGGTTTCGAGCAGATAAACGCCATAGACAACTTGTAATGCGGGCTGGCTGATTTCTTGCCGTATCGAATAGGCCGCAAGCGCCGCATGGGTAACAATCGATGCCTCGATCAACGCCTGTCTGTAGCCCGGGTGGCGCAAAATATCTTGTCCGAAGGCTGCATGAATTTTCTTTGCGCAGGCCTGCACGACAATGAGCAGGGCATCTACGATGTAGCGAAGCGAATGTTTGCCGGCGAGAGCAAGGTAATCGGCTGGGTTGAGGAACACGTCCACTGCCGTCGTTAGCGCCCCACACCCGCTGTGTCCCAGCACCACGATCAGCTTCAGATTGTCGCTCAAGTGCTCGACCGCAAATTTCAGGCTGCCCAGAACTTCCGTGCCCAGGCTGTTGCCGGCTACGCGGATGATAAAAAGATCGTTCGGTCCTTCGTTGAAGATCAGTTCGACCGGCACTCGGGCGTCTGAACAGCCGACGATCGCTGCAAATGGGCGTTGTTTCGGGACCTCTTTCGCGCCGGACAAGAGACCCAGGTCGCCTGGATCGACCGAGACGATGCGTTGAACGCCGCCGGCCTGATCTGCGAAATCCTCGAGGAGTGCGGCGAATGCGCGATTGCCATCGTTAAGCCGCTTCAGTGCAGCCTTGCTGTCGGCAGGGCGCGGCCGCGCGTCCGCATCCTGCGGCCCGTACCGGTATGTGATGTCGACCGTCTTCATCCTGACCAGCATATCGAACGCAAGCTTTTCTCGCATCTTGCACTTAAGGTGCGAGCAGCACCCCGGGAGTGAGTGAAAAGAAATGAAAGACCACGCTTGTTGCACTTTCCAGCAACAACCGTGGCTGTTCTGCGGCTCACAGAATATCGGACGAGAAGCTTTTCGCTATTTCGAATTATCGCACCAGCTCGTGAGCGACCTACTCTCACGTGCTGGCGGTCGGCCATCCATTGCCCACTGACCTGGCAATTTTCTGCGTCAGTTGCTGATATTCATCCACCAATCGACGTCCGTCATCGGCGGCCATTTGCATCCGCTGCGAAACGGTTTTCGTATAAGCATCGAGTGCTTCTGGAATCGATTTGGTCCCGCTGAGCTTGTTCGCCAGATCCGACCACAGGGAAACTTCTGATTGCACGCGAGCAAGCCAGGCGCGGCTCGCCTGATCACATGATTCCAACAGCGTTTTTTGCAGCGCCATTGCTGCTTCGGTCTGATCCTGCCCCCAATTCATGAACGGTGGTTGTGCTGCTTTCCCCGCTTGCGACCCTGCGGTCTCTCTGCTTGCCATAACAAATACCTCCTTGTGACGGACTACGTATGGAAAAGTCCAACATAATCATTGCGATGCCAGGGTTCATTGATTTGAATCAACGCTTTCGGAATTTTTGGCACCCCCACCCGGCGGGTCGAAACGATCAATGGGAACAGAAACTTGGACGCCGGCTCCGTCAGCGTCTCACGCCTTTTCGTCATCTATCCATGAAACAAACAGCTCCCAAATGACTGCCAGGATGATCGGTCCAAGGAAAAGTCCGGTGATGCCATAAGCAAGAGTCCCACCGATAACCCCAAACAAAATGACCAGCATCGGCGTTTTCAGACCGCGCCCCATCACGAGGGGCCTGAGCAAATTGTCCAGTAAATTGACGGGCACCATGTATGCCGTAAACAACAACGCCGATTTGGTATCCATGAATGTCCAGCTCCAGATAATGACAGGAATTATGACAATCGACGGACCGATCTGAATGATCCCAAGCACCAGGACAGCGAATGTAATCAAGCTGGCTTGAGGAATGCCGGCAACCATCAGGCCAATACCCGCCAGCAGAGCTTGCAAAACTGAAATTCCAATGACGCCGCGTGACACCGCGCGGATGGTTGCCCCGGCCTGATCGACAAATTCTTCGCCGCGGGTCGGATTGAGTCGACGCGCAAATTTCTTCACCGCTTCAACGATCGTCGGCGCCGGGGAAAAAAGAAACCCGGCGACGATTATAGACACGAGAAACATGATAATCCCGAGCCCGGTATCCGCGCCGATGCGCAGCAGACTGCTCCCCAGCGGTTTCAGTTGAGGCAGGATTTGCGCCAGCGCTGCGCTCAGGTTGGTCGATGCCAGATCCCAAAACTGATAGATCGGCTCGCCGATCAGTGGCCATTCTTTCACCGAACTTGACGGAGGGGGTATGGTCAGGTTTGCAAGGTCAAGCCGCTCGGCAATGAGCCGGACACTGTCGACCAATCCCAAAGCGAGCCACGACGCCGGTCCGACAATCACAAGCAGGCTCAGAATGGTGACCAGCGCGGCAGCCAATCGGCGACGCCCGCCGAGTCGGAGCGATATCCACTCGAATGCAGGATAAAGCGCAACGCTCAAAACGGCGCTCCAGATGACGATTGAGATGAAGGGGCTGACAAGGAGCAAGGACCAATAAAGGAGAAGGGCGAGAGCCCCGAGACGGATTGCAACTTCAATAAAAGATGAAGTGGTCTGTTCGGACCCGGACAGGACCTTCCGATCGCGGCTCATGGTTCAACCCCAGACCGGTTTTCGGTTTCCAGGTGGGCTTGGCTGGTCACCGCATTTGCTCGTAAGCCTCGACGAGAAAATGATCGAAATTTTCGATCCGAATCAAGCCGAGCCGTGGATATTCCGTGTCTGTGACAGTGTAGAGCGTCACCGTCAGGGTGGCTGCAAAAATCACCATGTGAATCCAGCTGCGTGCCGCGGCCGCGGCCATGCCGAATCCCGCCAACAGCGACCCCCTAGTCCAAGCCCGAACAGCATAATGTAGACAATCTGGGGCGGATGTTTTTCGCTTGCGCCGGCACGAAGCCGTGCGACTTCAAACTGGCTGGAGAGTGCAGGAAGACTCAACGAGCATGCTGGCCGGAAGGCAGTTTGTGGGCAGGCGGCGATCGCCGCATCCCAGAGATTGTTTTTGAGCGCAATGATCCTGTCCTGCTGTTCGGGTGAAAAGATTTCCGTACGTTCCCACAAACACTGTCGCGCGGGTATTCAGTAACCGTTGCGTTCAGTGGAATTTGTTGAGAGCACCGTCCCGATGCACGGATCACCGATCCGGCTCGGTGTCGGCAACTTTTTGCCAAGTCGAATCGGGATTGAAGGACGTCATTCGCTCCGCCAGCCTGGCGGTGTTCGGTCCAAGGTCCTTTTGGAAGACATCGCCAGCGTGGCTGACAATGAATGTCATCACGCCTGAGTTCCTGTACTCGGCGGGGTAGGCAACCAGCGCAAATCCTCCAATCATCTTGCCGTTCACGACGTAATCAAGCTCGCCGCCGGGCGCGGCTGGTCCTTGCTTGGTCAGGATCTTGAAGTAGTAGCCGTGGTAGGGAGTTCGCCCGCCACCGACTCGATAGCCTTGCGCGGTAGCCTGGGCGACAAGTTCGCCAAGCGGGCTTTCCTCTTCGCCTACTGGCCAGTAAAGGCCATCCTTCTTTCCTGGCTGGCTGATGATGCGCTGGGCATATGTGTTCATGCCGGCGCCGGTGCGATCCTTCTCGGCGTATTCGTTCTGGGCATCGACATAGGCAAGAGAAGCCTGGATTGCGTCCAGTTCATTTTTTCCGATCCGGCGGAACAGAATCTCGTCGCGCCCGGCGGCCGTGTCGAACCGCCACATTCCGTCCTTGCGCAAAATCGGGATCGGGAGAGGAAAGTCTTCTTGCCCGATCACCATGATCGCCTTGCTGTCGCCTTCCATGTCTATCTTGTGTTTCGCATCATAGGCGGCAACAAATTTTTCGCGCGTCGCTTGATCGGCAACTTCATCTCCCGACGATACGATGTCCTCGCCGTCGGGACCCAGCACGGTAAGAAGAGCCTTCATGTCACCCGCCTTGGCTGCTCCCACCAGGGCACTGGCAGCTTCATCAGGCGTCTTGAAAGCTTGCTGCGAGGCAGCAGATGCGGCGGAACAAAGGAGCGCCCCGATGATCAATGGCAGAAGAGCTCTGTTCATCGCGCCCTCGCTGGCATGTCAGTGTACGCAGGGGCAACGGTGGGCAGCCGGGCGCCCGACGTGATCCATTCCTCGTAGGTCTGGAACTTGATGCCAAGCCGATTGTAGAACACGCGGAGGGAGCCATCGTGATCGCGCACGACAGCTTTCGGCATCACTGTTTGCACTTCCTGCGCAATCACGCCGACATAGGCACGATTGCTGCCGTTGTAGCTGAAGCGGTAATAGCCAAGCCCGTTCGCCAGATGGCCGAGGAGAACGAGATCATGCTTGAACATGATATCGGATCGTCGGCCGCCGCCGCGACCGCCGCCACCACGGCCGCCACCTCCGCGGAATCCGCCCCCACCTCCGCCACGGAATCCACCACCGCCACCGCCCACTCGCATGCCACCGCCCGCCCTGGCGAAGCTTGCGCGCCCGCGTGCGGAGTGACGTTGAGCAACTCTTCCGGACCCGATGTTGCCAAGTGCGTTGCCGCCTCGTCCACGAGACGGCCGCTGCGCAGTACGTTTTCCGCCTGACGGCCGCTTGGCGCTGGCCTTCCCGCCTGAAGGCCGCTGCCCCGCGCTTGGCCGTCCACCCGAGGGCCGTTGCCCCGCGCTGGGCCGTTGGCCAGCCTTTTGTCCTGCCCCGGGTCTTTGTCCCGCGCCCGGTCGATCGCCGCCGGGCCTAAGGACTTGCTGACCACCCTTGCCGCGGAAATCCATCCGGTTCTGCGCACCACCGCGCAGATTGTTGTTACCGAACTTCTGTCGCACGTTGTGATTGTTGTATCTGACGCCCTGCCGGTGCTCCGGCCGGTGTTGCCAATTGTTGCCGGCCAACGGGTTAACCCTTGGCCGGTTGATGTTGATGTTGTTGTTGTTCCAATTGAAACCTCCGCCCCAATAATTTCCGCCTGAACCCCAGCGTCCGAGCGCCCAGCCGGCGCCAAATGCGAGGCCGGCCCCGATAAGCCCTGCGCCGATATATCCGGGGTAACCCCAATAGTACGGCGGATACTCTGGATATGGCCAGGCACCATAGACAACGGCCGGGTCGTAATACGGCACATAGATCGTCTCGGGATCCGCGGGCTCGATCGCGATGACCTGCCTGCCCTGCTCTTGTCTCTTGGTTACCGTCTGCTGCTTCGTCGAAGTCAGTTTGTTGTTGGCCTCGGCCTTCGTACGCAGGCGCTGAATGGCGTCCATGACATCCGCTTGCTGCGCGAGGACGGCATCGCCGAGTTTCAACGTCCAATCGAGCTTCGTGCTCATCATTGAAAGGACATCCGGCGTGGCGACCAGTGATTTTACGCTTTCATCCCAGGCCTGTTTGTCCACCTCGGTCTTTTGTTGCTCGCCCTTCAGAGTCTTGTGCTCTCTCACCCAGCGATCGGCCTGCACCACCTCAAGCGGATAGGTCGATGCCATCAGCACCAGCGAAAGCAGGTTGTCAGGGTACAGCGCAATCGGAGCCACAAGCGCATCGAGCTGTTCTGGCTTGAGGAGCTGGTCGGTCGACGGGCTGGTCGCGGCCGGAGCGGCTGGAGTTTGGGCGATTGCCGCAACCGGCATCCAAATGAAAAACGCCAAAATCAGTAACGCGACCCGATGTAAAGCCATGCTCGTCGCCAACATAAAGAGCACACGCCCTCAATATTTCATCTAAATTCGTTATCGGTTTGATCTGGATCAACGCGGTTTCCGACCAGGCGGAGCCGTTCCTTTATACCGGTGGCTTGCTATTCGCAGTTCCGAAGCGTCAGATTCTGTGCACTATTGACTCGCTCGGTATGTGACCTGTTTGAGGTCGCGCGTGACTTCATCCTTAGACCAGCCAGACCGAACCACTTCCGCCTCACTCGGTGAGGCCCTGGACATGTTGCTATGGTTCGGCGCCTTGATGCTGCGCGCGGGCAACACCGCGATTCGAACACGCGAATGGATTGAGGTGTTGGCGCGCAAGATGCGCTTTGACGCGGTGTCCCTCAGCCTTTCAATCGACAGCATTACTGCGAGTGTTCGTCGCTCCGAAGAGCGGGCCACGAGCATGCGCGAAATTGGACCGCCAGCCATCAGTGCGTCGCGTATCGCCGAACTGGAGCAGCTTGCAAGAGAGCTGGAGCCCGCATCCTCGCCGCAGGAGATCGGCGCCAGGCTTTCGCAGATCGAGTCCACGGGACTTCACTACAGCGGTGTGCAGATCGCCGCAGCCGTTGGTGTAGCAACCGGCGCCTTTGCATTCCTCAACGGCGCCGCGGCGATGGAAATGGCTGCAGCGGCAATCGGTGGGGGAATCGGCCAATGGTTGCGGCCATGGCTGTCCCGCCGTCACCTCAATCAGTATGGCACCGCCGCGCTGTCAGCGATCGCTGCGTCGGGGTTGTATGTTCTGGCTGCGGCCTTGGCACGGCGCGCCGGCTTCGATTTCCTGCACTATCCGTCCGGCTTCATTGCTTCGGTACTTTTTTTGATTCCCGGTTTCCCCCTCCTTGCCGCGCTTTTCGACCTTTTGCAGTACCAGACCGTCGCGGCGGTAAGCCGCATGGCTTATGGCGTCATGATGCTGCTGGCGGTGGCCCTCGGTCTCAGCATTGTGATCGCGGTTGCCGAGGTCGACATAACGCGACAGCCTTCGCTCGAACTTGCCTATCCGCTCAAGCTGCTGCTGCGGGCGATTGCAAGTTTCGTTGCGGCCTGCGCGTTCGCGATGTTGTTCAACACGCCAGTGCGAACGGTCCTTGCGGTGGGCCTTTTGGCTGTGGTTGCGAACGGCCTACGTCTGATCTTGATCGACTTGGATACGATGCTTGCGCCCGCGGCGTTTTTTGCCGCGTTCGTCATCGGATTGGTCGCCCTTGCGGTGGATCGACACTTCAACGTTCCACGCATGGCGATGACGGTGGCACCGATCGTCATCATGATTCCAGGCATTTATGCATTCGAGATGATCGTGTTGTTCAATCGTGGACAAATGCTCGAGGCACTTCAGGCGTCCGCCGCGTGCGGTTTTGTTGTTGGCGCCCTGGCAATGGGCCTGGCGACGGCCCGTTTTTTCAGTTGGAGATAATTTTCGCGGGTTGCTTGCGCAGGTAGACAAACCAATACACGGCCGCGACCATGATCGACCCCCCGATGATGTTTCCGATCGTCACGGGAAGCAGATTGCCCACGAAAAAATTTCCCCAGGTCAATTCAGGAAAATCGGCCGCCGTTTTTCCTATGCTCCTCCAGAAAGAGTCCGGCGCCCCGGCCTTGATGAACAGGCCCATTGGGATGAAGTAAATATTCGCGATGCAATGCTCGAAGCCGGCTGCCACGAAAGCCGCAATTGGTGGAATGATCGATACAACCCTGTCAATGTTGGTGCGCGCGCTGAAACACATCCACACCGCCAGGCACACCAGCGCGTTACACATGATCCCGAGGGTCAGTGCGGGGACAAAGGCCAGAGAGGTTTTCGCATTTGCCGTGCTGATCGCTGTGAGTCCGACTGAGCCCCCGCCAAATGTATATTGCGTCGTGTAGAACATCAGCGCCGCGGTCACGATCGCGCCTACAAAATTGCCGGCGAACGAAATAACCCAATTGAGCAGAAGCGCGCGGGTCGTGACCTTCCGGCTCGCCCAGGCCATGACAATGATATTGCTGCCGGTAAAAAGCTCCGCGCCTCCAATGATGACCAAGAGGAGCCCTGTCGAAAACACGAGCCCAGAAAGTAGTCGCACGACTCCGTAAGGCAGACCAGCAGTGCCTGCGCTCACGGTCGTTGCGAAAATGGCGCCGAAGGAAATGAATGCGCCGGCCAGAACACTGAGCACGAACAGGGTTGTCGGGTCGGTCGAGGCTCTTTTGATGCCACTTTCTTCCGCACGCACGGCCATGGTTGCCGGCATGATGGCGTCGAAAGTGACCAGTTGCGGTGGACTGGCCGAATTTTCGGGTGGTTGCTTTTTCATCGCGTCCCAAACCCCAGACAGACGACCGGTCCGCGACGAGGCGGGCCATCACCCCATTGCGATCGGTTCAGCCACTCGCCGCGGCGGCTACAAGGAGCCCGACAATCTGTACGGCGATGACTTTCACGATGGTCATCGACGGGAAGATCATCGCATACCCGATGTCGGGACGTTCGGTCGGCGCCATCCGTGTCGAATAAACGAGAATGGCTGGATTTCCGGTCGCACCGGATGCGACACCGACCAGGTCGTCGTAGGGAATCTTCAGGAGATAGTATCCGACAACAAGCACGATGATCACGGTGGTCAACAGCACGGCGATCCCGATGAAAAACATTGTGAAGCCAGACTCGGCGATCGTGCGCACAAATGGCTGACCGGCATTGACACCCACGGTGGCGAGGAACATCGCCAGCCCGAAGTTGCGAAGAACGATGTTGGCGGGCAGCGGCATCGTCCACAGCATGGGCCCCGTGCGCCGCAGCTTGCCGAGGATGAGGGCGACGATCAGCGGGCCGCCGCCGATGCCGAGTGTGACAGTGCCCAGGCCCGGAATGGGAATCGGAATCAATCCGAGCAGCACACCGAGCACCATGCCGATTCCGAGCGAGACATAACTGAACTCTGCGGCCGCTTTTACCGTGTCGCCGAAATGCTTCCTGATCTCTTCCTTCCGGTCAGGCGGCATCAAGACACCGACGCGATCGCCGAATTCAAGCATCAGATCCGGCGTGGGCACGAGGTCGGCGTCGTAGCGCCTGACGTGCAACAGATGGACCGGAAAACCGCTTGGCAATGGAAGGCTGGCCAACGGCACCCCGACTATGTTGGCTTTCCCGACGAACACGCGGATGTAGTCGAGATCGGCTCTGTCCTTGACCAGCTGGCCAGGCGCCAGTCTTCCCAGGCGCGCCGCCGCTTGCCCGATTGCCTCTTCCTGCTCGGCTACAACCAAAATGGCGTCTCCCGATGAGAGGGCAATGTCTCCAGTTGGGACGACGTTGCGTCCGCCCTTGCGCACCATCGTCACCTGCACGCCTGCCGGCAGCTCTTTCGTGATGTCGTCAAGTTTCCGGCCGGAGAATTGCTCCCCTATTGAAATCTCGCCCATGTGGAAACGCTGCGCCTTCGGCGGGAATTTCGGTTTTACCAGTTGCGTCATGAAATAGATGCACAAAATCGGACCGATCACGCCGAACGGATAGGCGATTGAATACCCGATCGACGGGTCTTTGTTGTTCATCACCTCAAGTGCGGCTTGAAGCGTGGCGGTGCTCGTCATCGATCCGGCGTAAATGCCCATCGTATGACCAACCTTGATTCCATAGAGGTGACCAAGGCCAAGCGCGACAAGAAGACCCGCGACGCAGCCCACCAGCGCCAGCAGATTGTACGTCCGGCCGACGCCCTTCATTCCCTCAAAGAACTGGCGCCCATAAAGAATGCCGATACCGTAGAGGAACATGATCAGGCCGGTGAGACCGATCGGCCCGACGATCTGTGCCTTCGGGGCAAATGCGCCGAGCGCCAGGCCGACGAACAGCACCGCTCCAACGCCGAGCGAAAACCCGCCGATGCTGATCTGACCGACCAGGTAACCCAGCCCGATAGCCAGAAAGGCCGTGAGGATTGGCTGGGTTCCGATAATCTCGCGGGCCAAGTCGATCATGACGGAATCTCCCGGACTTAGAATCTGCAGGAAGTCAGGCTAACGAACGCGGCACCCTGCCGCGCGGAACTGTTCGAAGACACGGTTCATCAATTCGGGCGTAGGACGCTGTGTATCGACGTGCTTGTATTCAAGGTTCATCGCCTTCCACTTGAACGCGCCGAGCTGGTGGAACGGTTGGATCTCCACCCATTCCACGTTTTTCATTGGCGCAACAAATTTGGCGATCCCTTCGACGTTCGCAGGATCGTCCGTGTGACCAGGCACGAGCGTGAAGCGAGCCCATACCGGCTTGTTCATTTTCGCCAGCCGCTCGGCAAAACGCAGCGTCGGAGCCAGATCGCGCTCGGTTACTTTGCGATAGGTGTCGGGGTCCGAACTTTTGATGTCGAGCAGAACAAGGTCGAGAACCGAGAGAAAGGACTCATCCGCGCGATCGCCCAGAAAGCCTGACGTTTCGATGGCGGTGTGCAGGCCCATCTCCTTGGCACCGGCCAGAATCCGCTTTGTGAATGCCAGCTGCACCATGGGCTCGCCGCCCGAGATGGTGAGCCCGCCGTCAAGAGCGCGAATCGCAGAGGCAAACGAAGCGAGGCGGTCAAGCACCTGCTGTGCCGAAACGTAGGTGCCGTCCTTCAGATGCCACGTATCGGGATTGTGACAATACGTGCAACGCAGCAGGCAACCTGACAAGAACAGAACGACGCGCAGGCCTGGCCCATCGTAGCGGGACGATGTTTCATAGGAGTGCACGTAGCCGAAAGCACCCTTGCCGTCGTCTTTAAATTGATCTTCATCCGGCGCGTCCGGCGAAATGCCGACGCGCAGGTCGTGTCGGCTACCTGATTCGAGGGTCCCAAGGCTCGACATCGCACTCATCGTTCAGATCTGGCCGTGGAACGTGCGGCTGATCACATCCCGCTGCTGCTCAGGGGTCAACCTGACGAAGTTGACCGCATAGCCGGACACCCGAATGGTCAGCTGCGGGTACTTGTCCGGGTTCTTCATCGCATCTTCGAGCGTGTCTTTGTCGATCACGTTCAGATTCATGTGGAATCCGCCGTGGTCGAAATAAACGTCGAAGGCCTTCGTTGCCGCGTCGACAAGCTCACGCTCGGATAAGTGTGCTTTCTGCGGGGCAACGGAGACGGTGTAACTAATGCCGTCCTGCGAATCCTTGTAGGGAAGCTTCGCCACCGACAGACAGGAAGCAAGCCAGCCGTGGTTGTCGCGGCCATGCATTGGGTTGGCTCCGGGCCCAAACGGCTCGCCTTTGCGGCGTCCGTCGGGGGTGTTGCCCGTAGCCTTGCCGTAGACCACGTTGGAGGTGATCGTCAGCACACTTTGGGTGTGTGTTGCATTCCGATACGTCGGATGCTTGCGTATTTTTTGCATGAAGCTCGTAACGAGCTCAGATGCTATTTTATCCACGCGGTCATCGTTGTTGCCGAATTGCGGAACGTTGGCGTTGCCTTCGTTCTTGTAGTCGACGGCAAGGCCCTTGTCGTCGCGGATTGCACGAATCTTTCCGTACTTGATCGCAGCAAGGCTGTCGGCAACGACCGAAAGACCGGCAATTCCGAACGCCATCGTGCGCAGGATGTCGCGGTCGTGCAGCGCCATCTCCAGCCGTTCATAGAAGTACTTGTCGTGCATGTAATGGATGCAATTCATCGCATGCACATAGGTGCGCGCGAGCCATTCCATGTTCGTATCGAATTTTTCCATCACCTCGTCATAGTCGAGGAACTCGCTGGTCACGGGCGGCGTCGGTGGTGCGATCTGGTCGCCCGAGATCTCGTCGCGGCCGCCATTGATAGCATAGAGCAGCGACTTGGCCAGATTTACGCGAGCGCCGAAGAACTGCATTTGCTTGCCGAGTTTCATCGCCGACACGCAGCAAGCAATCGCGTAATCGTCGCCCCAGAACGGGCGCATCAGGTCGTCGTTTTCGTATTGCAGCGAGGAGGTGTCGCGGCTGACCTTGACGCAATAGCGCTTGAACGTCTCCGGGAAATGCTTCGACCAGAGCACGGTGATATTCGGCTCAGGCGCCGGACCAAGATTGGACAGGGTGTGCAGCATGCGATAGCTGCTCTTGGTCACAAGCGTGCGGCCGTCGAGATCCATGCCGCCCACGCATTCGGTCGCCCAGTAAGGATCGCCGCTGAATAGCGCATCGTATTCCGGCGTGCGGAGGAACCGGACAATGCGAAGTTTTTGCACCAGCTGGTCCCACAACTCCTGGGCGCCAGCTTCGTCCAGCTTGCCTTCGCGAAGATCACGTTCGATGTAAATGTCGAGGAACGATGAGATGCGCCCGATCGACATCGCTGCCCCGTTGGCTTCCTTGATCGCTCCGAGATACGCAAAGTAGGTCCATTGAAAAGCTTCGCGGGCGTTGGTCGCCGGACGGGAAATGTCGAAGCCATAAAGTTTCGCCATCGCAGCGAGGTCTTTGAGCGCGCGAATTTGGTCCGACAATTCCTCGCGCAGGCGGATCACCTCGTCCGTCGGCCACATATCGTTAATTTGTTCGCGCTCGACCTCCTTGGCTTCGTTCAACCGATCCACGCCATACAGCGCCACGCGCCGGTAGTCGCCGATAATGCGCCCACGCCCATAAGAATCCGGCAGGCCGGTGATGATGCCCGACTTCCTGCAGCGCATGATCTCCGGCGTGTATGCATCAAATACGCCGTCGTTATGCGACTTTCGATATTTTGTGAATGCTTCATGGACCTGCGGGTCGGCTTCAAAGCCCGCGGCCTTCAGACCCGCTTCGACCATGCGCAGGCCACCGAATGGGAAGATCGCGCGCTTGAAGGGCTGATCGGTCTGCAGGCCAACGACAACTTCGTTATCACGATCAATGTAGCCTGGCTTGTGGGCCAGCAATGTCGACGGGGTCTTTGCGTCGACGGCTAGGACACCCTTCTTTCGCTCATCCTGAAAATAGGGCTGCAGCTTGGCCCAGACCGCTTTCGTTTTGGCCGACGCCGGCGCAAGAAATTTCTCGTCGCCGGTGTAAGGCGTGACATTGCGAACGATAAAATCTCTCACATTGATCGACGTCCGCCAGTCACCCGGATTAAAGCCGCGCCATGGATCCTGATCGGCTTTGGTTTCGGTTTCTTTTTTTAAGGCGGCACTACCTTTCATGGCGACTCTCCCTGGCCCAGCAACGCCATCGACGAGATGGCCCTTTCTAACATCGACCAGCGGTGTCCGAATGCATTGACTTAAATCAACCTTGCCTGGCCAGATCACGGAAGTGGTATTGGGGGCGCGAATTGGAATGTAAGGCTTTTTTTAAATCCCAGCGAACCGTCAAGCGAACTCGTTTGATGTGAATCAAAAGCGGTCTTCGAGGGTCGCGCTAGTATTCCCTTCAACATAGAAGCGCGATTGCCATCGACTTCGTGATGGCGAATGCCTGACCCTAACGCGAAGGACCCTGTTCATGGCAAAGTCTTCCATGGCGACGCAGCAAAGCACGTTACAGACGCATGCCAAGTACGAGCGCTTGATCGCCCGAGCTAAGGGAGTTGAGTCGGCCAAGGTCCTCGTCGTTCATCCCTGCGACGAGACTTCGTTGCGCGGCGCAATGGAGGCTGCCGAAGCCAATCTTATTGTGCCAATTCTGGTGGGACCGGCCGCAAAGATCTCGGCGGTCGCCCGCAACCACAAACTGGATCTCGACGGTGTCGAAATCGTCGATGCGCCGCATAGCGATGCCGCGGCTGAAAAGGCTGTCGAGCTCGTTCAGGCCGGCATGGGCGAAGTGCTGATGAAGGGCAGTTTGCACACCGACGAATTGATGCGCGCGGTGACCAACTCGAAAACCGGACTACGCACTGCGCGGCGTATCAGCCATGTCTTCGTCCTGGACGTGCCAACATATGCGGACACCCTGTTCATCACGGATGCTGCGATCAACATCTTCCCTGATCTCGACGCCAAGCGCGACATTGTGCAAAACGCCATCGATCTTTGGACGGAGACGGGCCTTGGCACACCACGGGTGGCCATCCTCTCCGCGGTCGAGACGGTCACTTCAAAAATCCCATCGACCGTCGATGCAGCGGCCCTGTGCAAAATGGCCGACCGCGGGCAAATCACTGGAGGAGTGCTTGACGGCCCACTTGCGTTCGATAACGCCATCGATCCGGACGCGGTGAGAATCAAAGGCATCAAGTCGGAAGTTGCGGGTCGGGCCCAAATCCTGGTCGTTCCCGACCTCGAAGCCGGCAATATGCTCGCCAAAAATCTCATATTCCTGGCACATGCAGACGCAGCCGGGATCGTTCTCGGCGCCCGCGTGCCGGTTATCCTGACGTCGCGCGCTGACTCTGTCCGCGCCCGCATGGCCTCCTGCGCGGTCGCCGTGCTTTACGCCGATGCCCGCCGCCGCAAAGCGGCCGTCGCCGCCGTGTGAACGCCATGGACGCAATTCTCGTTGTCAACGCCGGCTCCTCGAGCCTGAAATTTCAGGTCTTCGCGATCGAAGGCCAAGGCGCCGAATTGAACTGCCTTGTCAAAGGGCAGATGGATGGCGTAGGCACGCGCCCGCGCCTGCGTGCCGAGGGTCCCGACAAGGCGCCATTGATTGATCAGACTTTCGCGCCGGAAAAGGTCCCCGATCTTCCTGCCGCCACCCAGGAAACGGGCGACTGGCTGCGGAGCTCGCAAAAGGTCAATCTCATCGCCGTCGGCCACCGGGTCGTTCACGGCGGTCCGGACTTTAGCCGTCCTGTGCGGGTGACGCCTGACGTCGTCACGCAACTTGAACGTTACGTCTCGCTGGCGCCGCTGCACCAGCCGAACAATCTCGCCCCAATCCGCACGCTTCTCTCGCGCCGCCCCGAATTGCCTCAGGTCGCCTGCTTCGACACCGCATTCCACCGCGGCCACGGCAAGTTGGCAGACTACTACGCGCTGCCTGAGCAGTTTTATAAGGAAGGCGTGCGGCGCTACGGCTTCCACGGACTTTCCTACGAATACATTGCGCAGCGCCTGCCCGATGTGGCCCCCAATATCGCGAAAGGCCGTGTCATCGTTGCGCACCTGGGCAGCGGCGCCTCGATGTGCGCGCTGGCAAATGGCCGCAGCGTAGAGAGCACGCTCGGCTTCACCGCGCTCGATGGTTTGGCGATGGGGACGCGCCCGGGACAACTCGATCCGGGCGTGGTGCTCTATCTCATTGCTGAAAAAGGAATGAGCCCGGCCGCAGTACAGGATCTTTTCTACAAGGAATCCGGATTGAAAGGGCTTTCCGGAATCAGCAATGACGTCCGCGAACTGCAGGAAAGCGCCGACCCGAAAGCGGCATTCGCGCTCGACTATTTCGTTTATCGTGTCGGGCTGTTTGCCGGCATGCTCGCAGCCGCCCTCGGTGGGCTTGATGCGTTCGTTTTCACGGCCGGGATCGGCGAGAACTCGGCGACAATGCGCGCACGCATCGCTGAGAAGCTTGCCTGGCTTGGTGTCGCGCTTGATGCGGACGCCAACACGGCGCGAAAGCCTTTGATATCGCGCAAGGACAGCCGCGTTGCGGTCTACGTCATACCAACCAACGAAGAACTGATGATTGCGCAGCACACATTGGAGCTGCTTTCGACCACACGCGGGGCGGAGTCGAAGCTGAAAAGAGCATAGAGTCAGTGCATTGTGCGGTTATTCCAAATGCGAGCGCCTTCAGCTCGCAAATGACCGCGTCCCGAGACGGGACATCGCATGAACTGGAAGCGATTTTACTCCTTCAGAAGCTACATCAGAACTTCCCTCTGGGTCGTGCCGCTCATCGCAATTCCGCTTGAGCTCATCGCGACGCGTTTATTGCACAGTGTCGACGGCTGGCTCGGCTGGCCTTTTTTGGGCATCGGCGTTTCAGG
>Ga0207428_10002051_pt1 | contig 20319 bp, 16 predicted proteins | sample RhiMethybrSRZTD1_FD_187600 | JGI IMG/M metagenome (GOLD analysis project Ga0207428, IMG submission 187600) | Populus rhizosphere microbial communities from Tennessee, USA - Rhizosphere MetaG P. TD hybrid SRZTD1 (SPAdes) (version 3) | ecosystem: Host-associated > Plants > Roots > Rhizosphere >...
TCGCGGGCTCAGCGTCCCGGTGCCAGCAGTCCTTCGACCAGCGATCGCAACGCCGCCCGCCAGGGCGGCGTTCCCGCTTCCGGCGCGAACAGCGCGGCCAGGTCCTCCTCGGTAAGGACCTCCTGCGCGCCCGCGACCGATGCAGCCATTCCGGTCCGGCGGGCGATCAGTCCTTCGGCGCCAACCCGCAACACCTTGCCGTCGCGGCTGATCAGCGCACCGGTGATCTGGAGCACCTGCACCGGATCATCGAGCGATGTCAGCCACGCGACCGGCATCGATCGTCCGGTTCCGAGCTCGATCGCCTTGCTTCCCTTCCAGCTGGTCTGGCGCATCCAGTATTCGTCGAAGCCGAGCTGGATCGTGATCACAGCCGTGATCGAGTCGCCCGCCGCAGCGCGGACTGTCTCGCGCCAGCCTTTCGACGGGCCTTCGACCTCGAACGTCATCCGCCGGGGCTCGCGCGTGTCGATCTCGGACGGCGCGCGCGGAATGCCATCGTCGCCGATCCCTCCGCGCCGCACCCCGAATCGAATGTCAGGACCGCGGCCGACGCCAGACAGCGGACGTGTGGCGCCCCACTCCGTGAGTCGCGCATTCAGGGAATCGACCAGGGCCGCGAGCGCCGGCGATCGCTCAGGAGTCGGGTCGAGCGAACCAGGTTCGGCTCGGAATGCGACCGGGAGGTGGCCGACCGGGGGCGCGGCGCCACGCTTGCCGTCGGCGTAGGGAGGACGCTCGAATGAGCCGCGGGTCGATCCCGCATGGGCGGAGGCCGCGACGCCGGCGCACACCACGAGCGCGACCAACGCGCCGAACCGGCGCTTCATGCGACCGGGCTGCGCCGCAGCATCAGCAGCGTGATGTCGTCGGTGCGCTGGGCGCCGGCGAGGAACGCTTCGACCTTCGCCATCACGGCGTCCCGCATCTCGCGGCAGCTGGGCGCGAGCGCGTTCTCGATCAGCACCTGCTGAAGCCGCTCCTCGTCGAAGAACTCGTCGCCCCGCTGTGCTTCGGATACCCCGTCGGTGAACATCACGAGGGTTTCGCCGGGAGCGAGCACGATCTCGTCTTCGCGATACTTGAACTCGGGCAGGATGCCGAACGGAATCCCGGAGCTCTCGTAGGCGGCGATGCCGCCCTCGCGTACGACGTAGGTGGGCATGTGGCCGGCGTTGACCACCCGCGCGACTCCGGTCGCCGGATCGAGACTGCCGAGCGTGGCGGTCACGAACATGCCGCCTTCCAGGTTGCGCGCCATCACCGAGCCGAGCCGGTTGGCGAGCGGCGCCGGCTCCGCGCCCGCGTCGTCGAGCACCCGCAGCGACGACAGGAACGACGACATGAGCAGCGAGGCGCCCATGCCCTTGCCCGAGACGTCGCCGATCATGAACGACAGGCGGCCGTCGGACCGCACGCGCACATCGTAGAGATCCCCGCCGACCTCGTAGCAGGTCTCGAGGTGGGCATCGAGCAGCCAGCCGGGAACCGTCGGCAGCACGGTCGGCAGCAGCCCCCGCTGGATGCGGGTCGCCGACGACAGCTCCTGCGCCATGCGCGCGCGCACCTGCTCGTGCTCGAGCAGGCGTGCGTTGGTGATCTTCACCGCCGCCATGTTGCCGAGCAGCGTCAGCACCTCGAGCTGGTTCTCGTCGAACACCACCCGCGGATCGAGCGTGTCGACGTACAGCACCCCCAGCACCCTCTGGTTGTCGAACAGCGGCACCGCCATCGCCGAGCGTGCCGCGCTCGAGATCACGCTCTGGTGGCCCTGGAAACGCGGATCCATCGACGGCTCGCGGGTCATGACCGCCGCGCACGTGCTGATCACGTGATGGAGGATCGTGCGCGACAGGACCAGCGGCCGGTCGGGCCGTCCGCCCGCCACGCGCGAGGCAATCGGGATCGGCTCGGCGTCCGGCTTCTCCTGCAGGAGCAGCACGTAGCGCGAGGCGGGAACCGCGCGCGCCACCACCTCGAGCAGCTCGTCGCAGGTCTCGTGCAGCGGGCGCGGGATCACCAGCATCTGGCCGGCCTGGGCGAGCCACTGGATCACCGGGGCGCGGCCGCCCGAGACGGCCTGGTTGGCACGCCGCTCGATCAACTGGTCGGCGCGCAGGCGCACCGAGGTGTCCATCACGGTCTGGTCGGAGAGCTGGATCGTGCTGGTCGGCTCGCCTTCGCTGACCTGCAGGGAGAATGCACCGACCTCGACCCGGTCACCGGTGGCGAGGATCACCGGCGCCTCGATCCGGCGGCCGTTCACGCGCACGCCGTTGCGGCTGCCGAGGTCGTGCAGCTCGCATTTGCCGTCGGTCAGCATGACCTGCGCGTGCTCGCGCGAGACGCTCGGGTCGGGCAGATGGATGGTGTTGCGCGACGAGCGGCCGATGCCCATCAGCGGCTGGTCGAGCGCCCAGGTACGGCGCTGATCGTCGACCGTGCCCGACAGATACAGAGTCATGAAAGTCCTGGCGTGGAGCGCGGCGCAACGTCCGGAATTCGCGACCGTGGTGGCACCAGCGCGGAAGGGGCCGAGTCTAGCAGGCGGGCCAAGACCCGGTCATGTTCGGCTGGACTGCGTGGACGGAATGGTCGATAACCAGACCATGCGACGCTGGGCCCTGCTCGCACTCGTGTTGATCGCGGGCTGCGGCGACGATTCGAACCCGAACCGTCCCGCCGCTCCGAAGCCGCGTACCTACCGCATGGGCTTTTCCGCGATTCCCGCGCGCCCCGATTTCAACTCGCTGGTGGCGGCGCTCCAGATGTGGAGCACCCGCGCCGACGCCGCGATCCTCCACATCGATCCGCCGTGGGATGCGCTGCTGGCGGGAGCGCGCGCCGACACGCTCATCCTTCGCGATCCGAAGGGGCTGGTCGACTACTACCGCGGTCGGGGGTTCGAGCTGTGGCTGACGCTCGATGCCACCAATGGACTCGACCGCGCCTCCGAGAACGAGGCGCTGATCCGCAACGGACGCAGCCTGTCCGAGCCGGCGGTCCAGCAGCTCTACCGTGACTACGCGGTCGCGCTCGACACGCTGCTCCATCCCGAGCATCTGGGTCTCGGCGCCGAGACCAACCTGATCCGCCTGGCGTCGCCGCCATCGCTCTACGACGCGGTCCGTCAGACCTGCAACGATGCAGCGGCTGCGGTGCGATCCGTCGACCCGGCGGTCGACCTGTACGTGAGCGTGCAGGTCGAGGTCGCGTGGGGGCGGCTGTCCGGGACGCCCGGTCCCTACGTCGGCGTCGACCAGGACTTCGCGGACTTCCCGTTCACGCAGTCGCTCGGGCTGTCTTCATACCCGTACTTCGTGTGGACCGATCCGGACAGCCTGCCGCTCGACTACTACGCGCGGATCGTGTCGGGGCGCACCCACCCGGTCGCCGTGGTGGAGGGCGGCTGGACGTCGGCGAGCGTGGGCGGCATCACCTCGTCGACCCAGAAGCAGGCGCGCTACATCACGCGGCACGCCGCGCTGCTCGACTCCGCGCGGGCAACCGCGGTGTTCCAGCTCACGTTCACCGATCTCGACCTGGCCGCGGCCCCGCCGCCCCCGGGCTCGATCCTGCCGCTGTTCGCTTCGTGCGGCCTGGTGGATGTGAATCTCGCCCCCAAGCCGGCGCTATACTCGTGGGATGCGATCTTCGCGCGTCCACGGGTGCCGTGAATGGGTTCGGTCGTGGCACGGTAGGGGGCTGGCGACGCTGCCCCTGATGTTGGCGGCGGTGGTCCCCGCGTTCGGCCAGGGTGCGTATGTGACCCGGATCACGTCGGCCAACCAGGTGCAGGTCACCCTCACCAATCATGGCGCGATCGGTAATGGGTTCACCAGCCGAAGTGCTTCATTCGAATATCCCGCCGGAAGCGGCTTCGAGCATCTGGTGCGCGCCGGTCTGTGGGTGGGCGCGCACGCCGTCGATGCGCAGGGCGCGTTCACCGGCGTGACGATGGGAGCCGCGGACGGTCCGGTCGGCGTCACCGGTCAGAGCATGACGGAATTCACACCGCTCGGGAGCTCGATCGAGGTCCGATCGCGGATCCCTGCGAACAGCAACTATCACCCCGACGCCACCAGCGACGAAGACATGATCGCGACATTCTGCGATTCGTTCGCCCATCCCACCTCGTACCCGGAAACGCATCGCCCGCTCCGGATCGAGGTCCGGCAGGTGTCGTACGAGTGGGCGGCACCCGCGTATTCCGACTTCGTCATCGCGCGCTTCGTCATCACCAATCGGGGCTCGCAGTCGCTCACCGATCTGTGGGTCGGTCTGTACGCGGAGCTGGCGAGCGGGAACAAGTCGGCGCAGGCAACCTGGCCACCCCTCGGCTGGTTTTCACGCCAGTGGCTTCAATACGACGCGGATCAACGACTGGTGCGTGAGCACTATTGCGCCGCAGCCCCGGCCCCCGGCAACTGTCAGCTCGAGGCTGTCCCCGCATGGGCGGGCGTCCAGCTGCTCACGGTGCCGCAACCCGGCCAGCAGGTGACGCTGGCGGCCTGGCCGTGGGCTCCCGGAGATCCCACGCGGAATACCGACGTCGAACGCTACGCGCTGATGAGCGCCGGAACGGTCGCGAACCTGTCGCCGTTCGCTCCGGGCGATCCCTGCGAGCTGCTGGCGCTCGGTCCGTTCACGAGCCTGGCTCCGGGCGACAGCCTCGAGGTCGCGTTTGCGCTGGTGGGCGGCGCGAGCGTCGACGACATTCGCGCCCACGCGCTCAACGCCCAGCGGGCGCACGACGCGGGCTATTCGTACGCGGTCGGGGTACCGCCCCCCTCCGCCGCGAGCGGGCTGGTGCTGGCGGCGGCGGCCAATCCCGTGCGCGGATCGCATGCCTGGTTCCGCGCGAGCGCACCGGGATCCGAGCCCGCCCGACTGGAGTTGCTCGACCTCTCGGGGCGGCGGTTGGATCAGCGCGTGGTTGTCAGCGGCGGAGAGCGGCTCGTTTCGCTGGGGGACCGGCTCGCGCCCGGCGTCTATTTCGCGCGGCTCGTGCGCGGAAGCGAGGCCGCGACTCTGCGGCTGGTGATCCTCGGCCCCTGAGCGATGCTCGCGGGGCCGGCGCTCACCCGGTGACGGTCGCCTGCTCCTGCGGGATCACCAGCCAGCAGATGAGGTAGGCGAGGATCCCGATCCCCGCGCCGAGCGCGAGGAACACCCAGATCAGGCGTGGAATCACGGGGTCGATCCCGAAGTAGACGGCAAGTCCGCCGCAGATGCCTGCGATCTTCCGGTCGGCGCGCGAACGCGTGAGACGCCTGGACGTGTTCATCTCAGCCTCCCCGTCCTCATGCCGGCCCGCCGGGTGAGGGGCCGCGGTTCCGATCACGACTTGAGCAGCGAGAAGATCTCGTCGTTGGTCTTCAGCTTGGTCAGCAGCTCGAGCAGCTTGGTCATCGCTTCCTGCGGATGGAGCCCCGCCAGGCCGCGGCGCAGCAGGTGCATCTTCTGGACGACGTCCGGCGGATAGAGCTTCTCTTCCTTGCGCGTGCCGGTCTTGGGAATGTCGATCGCCGGGTAGATGCGGCGCTCGGCCAGCTCGCGCGACAGGTAGATCTCGCTGTTTCCGGTGCCCTTGAACTCTTCGAAGATGACCTGGTCCATGCGCGATCCGGTATCGATCAGCGCGGTGCCGAGGATCGTGAGCGAGCCGCCGTCTTCGATCTTGCGCGCGGCGCCGAAGATCTGGCGCGGCGACTGCATCGCGTTCGAGTCGAGACCGCCCGACATCGTGCGGCCACCACCGTCGGCGTTCGCGTTGTAGGCGCGGGCCAGGCGGGTGATGGAGTCGAGCAGCAGCACCACGTCCTTGCCTTCCAGCACCTGAGCCGCCACCACGTTCATCGCGTACTCGGTGGTCTCGATGTGCTCCTCGATCGTCATGTCGCTCGAGGCCGCGATCACGGTCGCCGGCGTGTTGCGCTTGAAGTCGGTGACCTCCTCGGGCCGCTCATCCACCAGCAGGGCGTAGATCGCCACTTCCGGATGGTTGTGCGCGACCGAGGCCGCGATGCACTGGAGGATGCGGGTCTTGCCGGCCTTGGGTGGCGAAACGATCAGGCAGCGCTGTCCGCGGCCGATCGGGGCGACCAGGTCGATCGCGCGGCCGGTGATCCGGTCGCCATAGGGAGGATTGCCCTGGCCGGGCGGCAGCTCGAGGATCAGGCGCTCGGTCGGATCGAGCGCGACGCCCGCCTGCTGCATCTCGCGCAGGACTTCGAGTCCGCGACGGCGCTCGCCGTTCTGGCGTCCCCCGCTGCGGCCGCTCCGCCGGCGACGCTGCTGGGGCGGACCGCTGCGCGGTCCGTTGTTGTTGCCCTCGAACTGCGGCGGTCCCTGGCTCGTGTATCCCGAGGCGCTGTTGTTGGTGACCGGGCGATTGCCTCCGCGCCGGCGTCGCCGGCGGGCCGGACGCGGACCCTGTCCCTGCCCCGGACCTTGTCCCTGTCCTTGCTGGCCGCCGGAGGGGTAGGGGGCGGCCTGGGAATTCATCACGGGTCCAGCTCCGGGCTGGGCACCCTGCGGATTGGGGCGGGGCCCACGGGGACGGCGACGGCGTGATCTCATGGATCCTTTTCTTTCCGCGCGTGCGGCCGCGGGGTTCTGCGTGGTTGGCGGGCCCCGGCGAAAGTTCGTTCGCGGGGAGCGACACCGTCACAGAGCTGCAGCAGCCCTCTCTTCGACGGTCCGAGTCGCACCTGCCCTTGCACGTCCGCGGGGAAGACACACCTCTCGGAATCGTGTGCGCGGGCGGGGAGGCGTTCCTCCGGGAGGCTTCGGGCGGTCCGTACGGGCCCCCGCCGCTCCATCGTGACTCGGAGGACGCGCAGGCATTATCGGCGGAACCCCCGGTCCTGTCCAGCCTCTCCGCAACCGGCGGCCGGGAACCGCCGGACGCTCAGGGACGCGGGCGCGCCTGCCACGGGGTGTCGGCGACCCCTGCACGATGATTCGCGGAGCGCGCCATCACGAACAGGAGATCGGCGAGCCGGTTCAGATAGCGCACCGCATCGGGATCCACCGGCTCCAGTTCGGCCAGCGCGACCACCCGCCGCTCGGCCCGGCGGCACACGGTACGCGCCACATGGAGCTGGGCCGCGAGCGGGGTGCCGCCCGGGAGGATGAAGGTCGTGAGGGCCGGCAGCGGCGCGTCGAGCCGGTCGATCCACTGCTCGAGCAGCTCGATGTCGGCGGGGCCGATCCGGTCGAGGCGCTCGCTCGCGCCCTGGGCGACCGCGGCCAGCGACGCGCCGAGCGTGAACAGGTGCGCCTGGATGACGGCCAGGTCGGCATCGAACCACCGGTCCCCATCGAGGACACGGACGGTCCCGAGCACCGCGTTCAACTCGTCCACGCTGCCGTAGGCCTCGATCCGCGGCGCCGACTTGGGGACGCGGCCAGGGCCCAGCAGTCCGGTGGAACCATCGTCGCCGGTGCGCGTGTAGATCTTCATCGCGCCGAGTCTAGGGACCGGCCGCCGGACCGGCAAGAATGTCGGCCGCGCGCGATCGGCGCTTGCGACGCCGGCGCGTTTGCCGCACTATGCACGGCCCCTTCGGCGATGTGGCCGGAGCGGAATTCCCCGGAATGTCCATCCGAGAATCTCTTCCAGCAATCCTTCGTGGTGAGGACGCCAAGGTCCTCGACCCAGCCACGCGCGAACGGCTAGAAGCATTGGCCGGCGACGCGCGCGGCGAGGGCGCGCTCGCATGGACGCGCGACGAGTGCGCGAGCCGCCTGCGCCAGGCCGGTGCGAGCCCCGGGGTCGAGTATCTGCTCGCCGCCGCGTGCGCCCTGAACGGCGAGATCGAGCGCGCCCACCAGACCCTGCTGACGCTGGGCGAGAAGCTGGCGACCGCCAAGGCGTGGGAACCCCTGCAGGCAGTCGCCGAGCGCGCACTGGGGCTCGAGGAGACCGGAGCCGCCGCACGTCTGCTGGTGAAGGCGCACGAGGGCCTCGGCAAGGATCCCGACCGGATCGAGGCGCTGCGCCGTGCGTGGTCGATCCTGCCCGAGGACCTCGACCTGGGCCTGCTGCTCGCCGTCCGCCTCGGCGACGTCGGCGAATGGGACGAGCGGCGCGCGCTGCTCGCCGACCTCACGCCCCGCTTCGCGGCCGAGAAGCGCTACGCGGGTCTCGAAGAGGCGGCCCTCGAGTTCGCCGAGCACGAGTATCTCGATGGCCTCGTTCAGCTGGTGAAGGTGCTGCCCGCCATGGGGGGCCAGGGGGCGCTCAAAGAGGCGAAGGTGCTGGTCGATATTGCACAGCCGCGGCTGGTCGCGGGCGGCCGGTTCGGTGAGGTGCTCGAGGCGCTGCGCAAGACCGCGGCGCTCGCGATCGGATCGGGCGGCGAGTCGGCGGGCCGTCCGTTCCGCGCGCCGCTGATCGAGAGCCTGCGCCAGGGCCCCGGCGGCGCGTTGCCGGACCCGGCTCCGGTGATCGCGGGGAGCGGGATCGAGGATCCCGAGCGCCCGCTGCTCGCCACGCTCGAGCGCTTCGACCTGCTCGCGGCGCTGCCGCCCGGTCGCTCGGTGTTCCACAACTCGTTCGGCGCCGGACGGATCGTCTCCGACGACGGCGAGACGGTGGTGATCGACTTCCCGAAGTCGCGCGGACACAAGATGCCGTACGCGGCGGCCAAGCGGACGCTGGTGACGCTCGACGAGGGCGACCTGCGCCTGCTGCTGCTCAACGATCGCCCCGAGCTCGAGCGGCTGCGCACCGAAGCGCACGGCGAGGTGCTGGTCCGGGCGCTCAAGGCGATGGGCGGCAAGGCCGATGCGCAGGGGCTCAAGGTGTTCCTGGTCGGCTACGGCCTGGTGCCGGCAACCGAATGGACCGGGTTCTTCCGCAAGGCGAAGGCCGCCGTGGAGAAGGACCCGCGCATCGACCACTCGCGTGCGTTCCAGAACGAATGGGCGCTGAGGCCCGAGGGGCCGGCCGGCCCCGAGGCGGAGATCGTTCTTCCGCCGCTCGAGCCGCGCAAGCCGGTGAAGACCAACCTCGCCACCATCCGCAAGTTCCTCTCGCAGCATCCGCTGGCGGAGTCGCGGATGCCGCAGCGCTTCGGCCGCTACATCGACCGCGTGGTGTTCGATCCCGAGTTCGACAAGGTCGACCGCGCGCGCGCGGGCCTGTGGTTCGCGCGCTGGTACCCCGAGCGGACTCAGCGGTGGATCGATGTCCTGCGCCAGCTGTGGGAGCAGGGGCTCGCGGTCAGCGATCTCAGTGGCGAGGACGAGCAGCTCGCGATCCTCGACGCCTCGCACGCCGCCGGCGTCGAGGCGGACGCGATCCTCTCGGGCCTCGACTCGCGCTTCTCGTCGGTGCGGGAGCGCGCGATCGTCTACCAGGCCCAGCTCGACGATAACGGGCGCCGGGTGATGCGCCTTACGCTGCTCGAGCATGCGCCCCGCTATCCGGCTGCCGCCCTGCGCCTGATGGAGGCTGAACTGGGCGCGAAGCAGCAGCCGACCGACGGCTGGCGCCTGCTGTGGGGCGCGCTGTCGCTGCTCGAGGACCGGCCCAAGCCCTCGGTCGCCGACAAGGTGCTGGGCTGGATCGAGAAGGACGGCCCGTTCGACCGGCTGCTCGCGGGGGTGCCGTGCCCCGAGGAGCGGGTGCTCAAGACCACGGTGATCCTGCGGCAGTGGCGCTCGAGCGACCGTTACCTGTTCCCGGCACTCGAGATCGCCGAGCGTCTCGGTCTGCGCGAGGCGGTCGAGACGGTCCGCTTCACCCGCGATCAGAAGGCGCAGCGAATGTTCGCCCAGGTCGGGCAGCAGGCCGACATCGATCTGCCGGTCATGACCCGGGCGACCTGGGGGCGCCTCAAGAAGGAACTCGAACGTCTCGAACGCCAGCTCCGCACCACGATTCCCGAGACGATCCGCAAGGCCCGCGAGCTCGGGGACCTGAAGGAGAACGCCGAGTACCACTCGGCGAAGCTCAAGCAGAAGACGATGTCCGCCCAGGCCGCGATGTTGCAGCAGCGACTTGCGCGCGCACGCTTCGTCGACGACGCCACCATCACCGACGGCGTGGTCGGTCTCGGCACCGAGGTCGTGATCGAGAGCGATGACGAGATGATGACCTACTGGGTGCTCGGCGAAGGTGAGCAGCACCATGGAGATCACGTGATCTCCTTCCAGTCGGTGGTCGGCCGCGCCCTGATGGGCCATGCGATCGGGGAAGAAGTCGAGCTCCAGCTCGAGATCGATGCCGGCCCGCGCCGCTATCGAATCGTCTCGGTGGAGAAAAAGCTCCCCCCCGAGGAAGCCGAGACGACCGGCGGGAACTCGTGAGCGCTCCTCGCGCGAAGTGACGAACGCTTCAGAAGTTCGTGAGCATCCATCGCGCGAAATGACCCGTCCATCCTCCGATCGAAAATCGTCGCGGGTCGCGGCACGTCGAGTGCAATCGAAAAACGCACAATGCTTCGTTCGTTTTCCCTTGCGTCCCTCGCGAGGGCCGCTATGTTTCGGCGCGACGACATACAACCGCTCGCCGCGACGCACGGCGCGTGCGAGTCACAGAGTGATGGGATGTGCGTGGCCCGCGAGCCGCGCGACCGATCTGGCGGTGGGCGGCGATGACATGAATGTTGGGCCGCAGTGCCATGGCGACCTCCGCGTCGCCGACTGTGGTGTGGAAAGGGAGGTCCAGCCGCCCGCCGTTCCAACGCACACCCGCTACGAGATTTCGATCCGACGCGCGCCCACCGGCGCGCGTCAGTGTTTTGGGCTCCGATGACCCTCGATTCCCGATTCCCCGGCAGCGATCTCACGCTCGACGACGACCTGCGCGGCGTGCTCGCGCTCGGCCTGCTCGATGCCGAATCGGTCGGGCACGATCCGCTGCCGCCGACCTTCGACGCGGAGCGCGATCAGGTGATCGCGCGCTGGACGGCGATCGCCGCCGACCGCGTGCAGGCCGATCTGCCGGGCCTCGCGGAGGTGCGGGCGATGTTCCATCGGCTCGACATCGACCCGACCAAGACGCGTCCCAGCAGCGAGGCGTTGCTGCGGCGCGTGCTGCAGGGCAAGGGGCTGCCGCGCGTGAATCCGGTGGTGGACGTGTGCAACCTGTGCTCGCTCGAGCATCAGCTGCCGCTCGGGCTCTATGACCGCGATCGCGTGCACGGAGGAATCCGCGCGCGCGCCGGACGCGAGGGCGAAGGCTACGACGGCATCCGCAAGGATCGCGTGAACCTGGCCGGACGCCTGCTGCTCGCCGACGACCAGGGGCCGTTCGGAGCTCCGACCTCGGACTCACAGCGCTCCGCGATCACCGACCAGACGCGACGTTTGATGGTGGTGGTGTTCTGCCCCTCCGAGCGCGCGTCGTCGGAACTGACCAGCGCACTCGAGCGGATCGCGGACCGCCTGACGCGATTCTGCAGCGCGCAGGTGATGGCGGTGCGGGTCCTCCAGTAGCGATTCTCCCGCCTTGGGGCGGCCACGGACCCGCTGTTAGACTGCCGACTTCTCATGCCGCGCGGGCTCGCATGGCCCGCGCGCACACAGGAGGTCGCACATGCGAAAGCTGTTCACCCTGGCCGCGCTCGCATTGATCCTGACCGCGGCGTCCGCGAACGCCGTCACCATCGGTGTCGGTGCGTTCGGCGGACTCAGCATTCCGATCGTCAACGACCTGTCGACCCAGGGCAGCGTGTTCGGGGTCCGGGCGCCGGTCGGGCTGTCGACCATGTTCACCGCCGAGCCGTTCTACTCGCAGGCCGCGCTCGGCGACGCCGAAGAGTCGTTCGGCGGCCCGGTCACCTATACCCGGGACGGCGGCGATGTCACCGGATTCGGCGCCAACCTGCTGCTCAACATGGGCGGTGGATCGACCCGGTTCTTCCCGTTCGTCGGGATCGGGTCGTACAAGATCGAGCGCAGCGGGTCCGAGGAGATCAGCGAGGTCGGCTACAACTTCGGTCTCGGCCTCGGATTCGGCCTTCCCTCGCTGCCCGGGCTGTCGTTCGACGTGCGGGGCGAGGCGGTCATGATCAAGACCGGTGACACCTCGCAGAAGCTGGGCAATGTGACCGCCGGCGTGACCTACAAGTTCTTCTCCACCCCGACCCCGTAAGGAGGCCTGCCATGAAGCTCAAGACGCGCTGGATGGTCGCAGGTCTCGCGCTGGTCGCGGTGCTTGCGAGCGGGTGCATCATCACGTCGGCCCAGGTTCTCGCCCACTTCGACCTGCCGAACCCGGTCCACATCGATGCGTCGGACGACCACGAGCGGGTCCCGGTCGACCTCGCCGAGGATGTCGGCTCCGATTACTCGGACAACAAGGACAAGCTCGAGGACGTGACGGATCTGGCGGTGCTGGGCACGTTCACGAACACCGGGAACGAAGCGGGACAGGTGACGGTGTACATCACGCCCGGCAACACGAACTACACGACCGCCGGCGAGATCACCTCGAACGGGACGCTGCTGTGGGGGCCGACCGCGATCGGCCCCGCCGGCTCGCCGGATGAAACGGTCACGATCGACTGGGACGCCTCGGCGGCGCTGTTCAACAGCGCCGGCAAGCAGATCCTGATCGACGAGGCCAAGGGCGACGGCCAGTTCACGATCTACACGGTCGGAACCGCCAACGCGCCCGGGTACGACATTCAGATCACCGACGGCAAGGTGGTGCTGGTGCTCGACGCCGGCCTGTAATCGCCTTCGATCGACACGACGACGCCGGGCTCCTCGCGGGGCCCGGCGATTCGTTTGCCGGTGGAAAACACCGGCGGACCGCGACCGATTCGCGATGCATCGCGCGACCCGGGGACCACATCGCAAGGAAGCTGGCCGCGGGCCGCGACCATCATCCAGCCCCCGGCGGAGACATCCATGAGAAGCCTCATCGCGTTCACCGCGTCCGCTCTGCTCCTGCTCGGCGCGTCGTCGCTGTCAGCCGAGCCCCATCACGTGCGGGCCGACCTGGTGGAAGTCGACGGCTCCGGCATCAGCGGATTCGTCAACCTCACGCAGCTGCCCGGCGGTGGCAGCAACCTCCAGGTGGTGGTGCGCGGAGTCCGCTCCGGCACCGCCTACGCCTCGTTCTATTACGAGAGCGCGGATTGCTCGGCTCCCGCCGACGAGTTCCAGGAGTTCCAGGGCGGAGCGGGTGGCACCGCGGAGCTGCACGGGAAGATCGACGAAGATCTCGATGAAGTGGGGTCGGTGTCGGTCCGCCTCGGCCCCGGCTACGGCACGCTGCTCGCGTGCGCGCGCATCCACTGACCGCGCGCCGGTCATCGCGAAACGCCGGGCTCGCATTCGAGCCCGGCGTTGTTCACGCCTTCGCGATCTCGCCGGCCGCGGCGCGTTCCGCCCAGTCGCGCCAGCCGTTCGTGATCGGCATGCGCCGATCCTTGCCGAATGCGCGCGGGGTGATCTTGACCCCGGGCGGCGCCTGGCGGCGCTTGTACTCGCTCGCGTCGACCATCCGCGCGACCCGGGTGACCAGCTCGAGGTCGAATCCGAGCGCCGCGATTTCGGCCGCCGAGCGATCCTCCTCGAGGTAGGCGCGCAGCACCGGATCGAGCGTCTCGTAGGGCGGCAGCGAGTCCTGGTCGGTCTGATCGGGCCGCAGCTCGGCGCTCGGCGGGCGCGTGATCGTGAACTCCGGAATCACCGGCGTCGGTCCGCGCTGGTTGCGCAGGCGCGCGAGCGCGAACACCTGCGTCTTGTAGACGTCCTTGAGCACCGCGTAGCCACCCGCGGTGTCGCCGTACAGCGTGTTGTAGCCGACCGCGATCTCGCTCTTGTTGCCGGTCGTCAGCACCAGCCAGCCGAACTTGTTCGAGAGCGCCATCAGCAGGTTGCCGCGGATCCGCGCCTGCAGGTTCTCCTCGGTCACGTCCGGCGCCCGGCCTTCGAACGGCGCGGCGAGGATGCGTTCGTACGCCGCCATCGCGTCGGCGATCGGAAGCGCGAAGAACCGCATGCCGAGCGCGCGCGCGAGCGCCTCGGCATCGGCGCGCGAGGCGCCCGACGTGAAGCCGGAGGGCATCGACACCCCGACCACGTTCTCGGCGCCGATCGCGTCGGCGGCGATGCACGCGGCGAGTGCCGAATCGATGCCGCCCGACAGCCCGAGCGCGACCGTCTGGAAGCCGTTCTTGCGGACGTAGTCGCGGGTGGCGAGCACCAGCGCGTCGTAGATCTCGACCTCCGGCGCGCGCACGATGCGCGACGGCCGGGGTGGCAGCGGCGACTTCGCCAGCGGCGCCGCGATCGGTGCCAGCACGACCCGCGGAGTCGCCGGTCCCTCGTCGATCTGGCGGCCCTTGCGCAGGCGCGGGTCGTGGAGTCGCGCGCCGAACACGTCGGACAGATCGAGGTCCACCACCAGGAAGTCCTCGGTGAACCGTTCACACTCGGCCACCACCCGTCCCTGTTCGTCGACGATCAGGCTTGCGCCGTCGAACACGATCTCGTCCTGGCCACCGATCAGGTTGGCGTAGACGACGATCGCCTGGTGATCGGTGCTGCGGGTTGCGAGCATCCGCAGGCGCTCGTCGGCCTTGCCCGCGTGATACGGGGAGGCGGAGAGATTGATCAGCAGCTCGGCGCCGCCCCGCAGGACCTGCTCCTCGACCGGTCCGCCCGGGTACCAGATGTCCTCGCAGATGCTGATGCCGATCACGGTGCCGTCGCGGACGTAGACCGGGTTCTCGCGCGAGGGCATGAAGTAGCGGTTCTCGTCGAACACGCCGTAGTTGGGAAGGAAGCGCTTGCGGTAGGTGGCGACCCAGCGCCCGTCGTGGAGGACCGCGGCGGCGTTGTAGAGATCGACGTCGCGCTCGAGCGTCCCGACCAGCACCGTCATGCCGGCCGACAGCGGCGCGAGCGCATGGGTGACCTCCATCGCGCGCTCGATGAACGAGGGCTTGAGCAGCAGGTCCTCGGGCGGATAGCCCGGGATCACCATCTCCGGCACCACCAGCAGGTCGGCGCCCGCCTTGCGCGCCCGCCGCATGCTCTCGGCGACCAGCGAGGCGTTGCCGTCGAGATCGCCGACCTTGGGATTGAGCTGGGCGAGGGCCAGCCGGAGAGTGCGCATGCGAAAGCGATTGTCTGCGGTCACGATGACACGCGCAAACGCCGTGAGAGGGCGTCCGGGGGGAAAACGAAAACGCCCGGTCCTGGACCGGGCGATCCCGTTTCCAGCGGACGAATGCGTCCGCTGCCCAGCGGGAAGTCAGGACGGCCTGGCTCTTGTCGCCGCGGCCTCGGTCTTCCGTCCCTGAACGTCAGGGGCCACGAGGGCCCGGGTCTTTACTGGACGCTTCAGAGGGGTGCTGGATTCTGCGACCCCGGGGAACGCTCCCTGGAGTCCGCCGTGGAGATCGCAAGAGCCGTTCCCCACGGTTCCTGCGTCCTCTTCCGACGTAAGTGATTGTGAACGCGTCGCCGGGAGGTGCCAAGGGAAATTCTGGACGACACGGAATGGCAAAGGACGGCCGCGCATTCTGCAATTCGCACGACATTCGTCCACACCGGACCTCCTTGCCGCTCAATCCCTTCGGCGGTTCCGGGGGGTCGTCAGGGCCCACCCGGAGGCGGCCACCGCCAGAATCGCCAGGGCCGCGTAGGCGTCCCGCGTCGCAAGCGCCAGAGAGGCCTTCTGGGCGTCCCCCAGGGCGCCCGAGAGGAGCCGGAGGCCGCCCCCATGGGCCGTGAAGCGCGAGGCCACCAGCGCCACGATCAGGGCCGATCCAGCCGCCAGGCCCAGATTCCGGGCGGTGGCCTGAAGGCCCCCGGCCGTTCCCAGCCGTTCGGCCGGGACGCTGCCCATGAGGGAGCTGGAGTTGGCGACCGAGAACACCCCGAGACCGATGCCGACCAGCACCAGCGCGACCGCCAGATGACCGGGCCCCGGCCGGGTCCCGAGCGTCGCGAGCGCGCCCACGCCGAGCCCCAGGACGAACAGCCCCGACGCCACCAGAGCTCGGCCGCCGACCCGATCGGACCAGCGACCCGCGAGCGGCGCGAGCACCAGCGCGGTCAACGGCAGCACCGCGAGCCAGCGGCCGCTGGTTCCCGGGGCGAACCCGAGGACCTCCTCGAGGTAGAGCGGCATATGGAAGCCGACCGCGATCGACAGGATCTGGCCGATCAGAGTGAGGAGCAGGGCGCGGCCGAGCGCACCGCCGAGCAGATCGAGGGGCAGGAGCGGTGCGGCGGCGCGCCGCTCGCGCAGCGCGAACACCACCGCGAGCACCGCCCCCGCCGCGAGCAGCCCGAGCACGCGGGTGCTGCCCCAGCCATCGACCGGTCCGCGCGAGAGAGCGAGCATCACCGCCACCAGCGCCGTGACCGAGGCGGGCATCGCGACCGGGTCGAGCCGCGGCGCGCGGGGCGGAGCCGCGTCGGCAGGGAGTCGCGAGCGCACCATCGCCAGCGTCGCCAGCCCGAGCGGAAGGTGGAGGGCGAAGATCCAGCGCCACGAAGCGTGCTCCACCACCAGGCCGCCGAGCGGCGGACCGAGTGCGAGGCCGACGCCGACTGCTGCGCCGAACGCGCCGATCGCGCGTCCGCGCTCCGCGTCGGGAAAGCTGGAGGTGAGGAGCGCGAGGCTGGTCGACGACATCATCGCCGCCCCGATGCCCTGCACAACGCGGGCGCCGATCAGCGCGCCGATCCCGGGCGCGGCCGCGCACGCCAGCGACGCGAGCGTGAACAGCGCGAGGCCGGCTCCGTACATGCGCCGGCGCCCGACTGCGTCGGCGACCCGGCCCAGCGCCAGCAGCAGGGCGGTGAGCGTGAGGACGTACGCGAGCACCACCCACTCGCTGGTGGTGAGCGGTGCGCGGAACGAACGCGAGATCGTCGGCAGCGCGACGTTGACCACGCTGATGTCGAGCGTGGCCATCACCGAGCCGAGCGCCAGCACCGGGAACACGCGCCAGCGCGGGAACGCGGACCCGGCCGGCGCGGACGCGGGAGAGGTCAGCCCTGCCGGGCCCAGCGCAGGATCTCGGGCAGGGTGGGCGTCTTGCCGTACATCAGGAGCCCGATGCGGAAGATGCGCGATGCGATCATCAACGAGAACCAGGCGGCGAACGCGAGCAAGGCGAGCGACAGACCCACCTGCCAGGCCGGCACCGCCGCACCCGACGCCGCGATGCGCATCATCGTTCCGGTCGCCGCGGTGAGCGGGAACAGCGACAGGAAGGTTGCGAGGCCGCCATTGGGGTCCGAGATCACCTTCCACATCACGATCAGCGGTGCGAAGTTCGCGAACGAGAACCACACCGAGAACTGCTGGGCTTCACGCATGTTGTTCGTGACCGCGCCGATCCCGAGCATCAGGCTGCCGTAGAGCAGGTAGCCGAGCAGGAAGTAGGCGACCGCGACCGGCAGGATGAACGGTGGCAGCTGGATGTGCATCGCCGCCAGCGCCGGCAATCCCACCACCAGTCCCGCGCCGCCCCACACCGTGATCACCAGCAGCCCGACCGCGCCGAGGCCGAACAACTTGCCGGCCATCAGCTCGGTGGGGCGGATCGTGCACAGCAGCGACTCGAGGATGCGCGACTCCTTCTCCTCGACCACCCCCTGGACCAGGTACTGGCCGCCGATCGTGATGCACAGCCCGAGCGCGAACGCGAAGGCGAACGGGATGAACACTCCGCCGAGCTCGTCGTTGTCGCTCTTCGCGACGAACTCTCCGCTCTTGTCGAGCTTGAACGTGGCCTCATCGGCGAGCGGGCGCGCCACCCGCGCGGCCAGCTCGGGCTCGACCTTCCCGCGCACCAGATTCGCCGCCAGCCAGCGGCTCACCGCGCGGTCGGCGGACTCCGAGAACAGGCCGGCCGAGCGCACGTAGCGCCGGACGTGCCCGGTCTGCAGGTAATCGGCCGGGACGATGATCGCCTGCCCGATCTCCTCCTTGCGGATCGCGTTCTGCGCGGCGGCGGCGTCCGGGTAGAAGCGCACCTCGGTGTTGAACACCTGCTCGGTTTCCGCGGCGCCCGGCACCCGGCGCTGGAACGGATTGTCGCCGCTGCGGACGCTCGAGCGCATGGTGTGCTCGGCGTTGGCGAGCAGGCCCGACGAGTCGACCACGCCGAACGCCTTGAACTGCGAGATCGACTTCCTCGCCGCGTTGATCGAGCTGCCGGTGGTGATGGTCATCATGAAGACGAAATAGAAGGGCGTTCCGATCAGCGTGAGCACGAACGCCTTGCGCCGCACGGTGGCGAGGAACTCGCGCCGTGCGACCGTCCACACCCGTCCGGTATCGAGGCTCATCGCACACCTCCCGCCATCGCTTCGTCGACCGTCGGCGGCCCGCTCGCCCCGTGGTCGAGGCCGATTCCCTCGCGCACCACCTTGACGAAGATGTCCTCGAGCGGAAGCGTCGCGAGCGCGAACGACTCGATCCGCACGCCGCGCTCGAGCAGCGCGCGCAGGACGCCGTCGGACGTGGCGCCCGGCTCGAGCGCCAGCTCGACCTGGCCGTCGACCGCCTTCATCGAATGCACGCCCGGCAACCCGTCCATGCTGCCCTCGCCGCGCACGCGCACCGCGTGGTCCGCATAGGTACGGCGGATCTCGCCGACCCGTCCGTACAGCACCATGTGCCCGCGGTTGATCATCAGCGCGCGGTCGCACACCTCCTCGACCTTGTTCATCTGGTGGGTGGAGAGCAGGACGGTCGCCCCGGCGGCGCGCCGCTCGTGGAGAATCTCCTCGAACAGCTGGACGTTGACCGGATCGAGTCCGCTGAACGGCTCGTCGAGGATCAGCAGGCGCGGCGACCCGATCAGTGCGCCGCACAGCTGCACCTTCTGCTGCATGCCCTTCGACAGCGCCTGGATCTGCTTGTCGGCCCACTCGCGCAGCTCGACCCGGTCGAGCAGCTCGAGCGCCGCCGTGCGCGCCGCCGGGCGCGTGAGGCCTTTGAGTTCCCCGTAGTACGACAGCACCTCGAGGACCTTGGCGCGGCGGTAGAGGCCACGTTCCTCGGGCAGGTAGGCGATCGATCCGCGTGGACGCGACCCGACCGGCTCGCCCTCGAGGAGGATGGTGCCGGAGTCGGGCTTGAGGATGTCGGTGATCATCCGGATCAAGGTCGTCTTGCCGGCGCCGTTCGGCCCCAGCAGCGCGAATACCTCGCCGGGCTGGACCTGGAACGACACGCGGTCGACCACCGCCCGGCCATCGTAGGTCTTGACGACGTCGCGGACTTCCAGCATGGAGATGCCTCGTCGGGAAGCAGGGGAGGGGGTGTGCGGACGTCGGCGGAGCCTAGTGGATGGTCAGGGGGGCGACAAGACACCGGGCCGCGTCCGGCAACCTGCAATGACGCGGGCGCCCGACGCCGGGGAATGCATGCGACGCGCGCCGGTTTTCCACGAACCGGTGGCGCTCCGCGCCGTTCATGTCTAGCATGGTAGGCGCATGAGACCTGCACTGCTCCGGCTGTCCGGCCCCCTTCGCGTGCCCGTGGCGGCCGCGTGGCTCGCGCTCGCCCTCCTGGCGGGCTGCGATTCCGACCAGACCACCGCCCCGGTGCCCGGCCCGCCCCTGTCGAAGGTGGTGGTGAGTCCCGACGCCGACACCCTGCAGATCAGCCAGACCCGCCAGTTCATCGCCCAGGCCTACGACACGCTCAACGCGATCGTCAGCGCGCCGTTCACCTGGACGAGCTCGAACACCGCCGTGTTCACGGTCAACGCGTCCGGAATCGTTACCGCGCGCGCGGAGGGTGTCGCCGACCTGGTCGTGAGCTCGAGCGGCAAGAGCGACACCGCGAAGGTGTTCGTCTACCCCGACAGCGGCTGGGTCCTGCAGCCCGCGGGTGGATCGAACCTCAACGGCGTGTTCTTCCTGCCCGACGGGCGGACCGGCTGGGCGGTCGGGAACGGGGGCCGCATCGTGGCGACCACGGATGCCGGCGCCACGTGGAACACTCAGATTGGCTTCACCTCGAACAATCTCAACGCCGTGTGGTTCACCAGCGCTTCCGAGGGCTGGGCGGTCGGTGATGCAAACACGCTGCTCAAGTACTCGAACGGGACATGGGCCCGCGTCACCATCAATATTGGCGTGCCCCTCAACGACATCTGCTTCGCCACGCCCGACACCGGGTGGATCGCGGGCAACAACGGCACGATCGCGCGCACGGTCGACGGCGGCGCTACCTGGATCAAGACCAATCTTCCCTCGTCGTTCGCGTTCCACAGCATCGCGTTCGCCGGGACCCGGGACGGCTGGGCGGTCGGCGACGGCGGCACGGTCGCCGGCACGCACGATCGCGGACTCACCTGGTTCATCACTCCCTCG
>Ga0207428_10002052_pt1 | contig 20318 bp, 14 predicted proteins | sample RhiMethybrSRZTD1_FD_187600 | JGI IMG/M metagenome (GOLD analysis project Ga0207428, IMG submission 187600) | Populus rhizosphere microbial communities from Tennessee, USA - Rhizosphere MetaG P. TD hybrid SRZTD1 (SPAdes) (version 3) | ecosystem: Host-associated > Plants > Roots > Rhizosphere >...
CGTTCTCGCGCCGGCCACCGCGCGCGCCGCCGCCTCCGGCGACATCGAAAGCGTCGTGGTCTTCGCCGATCGCGCCCGCGTCACCCGCGCGCGCACCGTCCACTGCGAGAAGGGCACCGCGCGCGCCAGCTTCGAACGGCTGCCCGCGACCCTCGACGTCCGCACGCTGCGCGGCGAGGTGCGCGAGGCCGCCGAGGTGATCGGCCTGTCCGGCGAGCTGGTGAACGAGAAGGAGGCCGCCGATCCGCGCGCCCGCGCGCTCGTCGCCGACCTCGAGAAGACCGAAAACGAGATCAAGAGCCGCGAGGCGCGCAAGGCGTCGATCGCGGCCGAGCTGGAGGACGTGGGCGCGTTCGGGGGCGTGTTCTCGGCGACGCTGACCGAGGAGATCCGCAACCCGAAGCCGAACACGCCGGCGTGGGCAAAGACGCTGGACGGCTTGCGGGCGCGGCGCGCGGCGCTGGCCGAGGAACGCCGCAAGCTGGACGTCGCGCTGCGCGGCCTGCAGCTGACCGCGAACAGGCTCCGCCGCCAGCTGGCGCAGGTCGGCGGCGCCGGCGAGCGCGCTTACCGGACGGCGGCGGTCACCGTCGGTTGCCGGGCGCTGTCGCAGGTGACCGCGACGGTCTCGTACGTGGTCGGCGGCGCGAGCTGGCAGCCCGAGTACGACATCGACGTCGCGCCGCGCGGCCGCGCCAAGACCGGACCAGCCGCCGCCCGTCTGACGGTGGGCGCGCTGGTTCGTCAGGCGACCGGCGAGGACTGGACCAACGTCCGTCTCATGCTGTCGACCGCGCGTCCCAAGCTCGGGTCCGAGGCGCCGCAGCCGGCGCCGCTGGTGATCGACGGTTACGAACAGGCGCGCAACAAGGTGCTGGTCCAGGCCCAGGAGCGGCGCGAGCAGCTCGACACGGGCGGCGGCGGCGCGCGCTCCGGCCCGCAAGCGGCGGCGCTGGACGACAAGGGCAACGCCTTCGTGCTCACCCTCCCCCACCCGGTCACCGTCGTCGCCGACGGCCGTCCGCTGTGGGCGCCCGTCGACGTCGTGGAGACGCAGGCCGCGGTGAAGCTGGTCGCGACGCCCAAGCTGGACGAGCACGTCTATCAGGTGGCCGCGCTGAAGAACCCGGCCGCCTACCCGCTGCTGGAAGGGCGCGTGCGCAGCTACCGCCACGGCTCGTATGTCGGCGACTCACGCCTCCGCCATCAAGGGGTCGGCGCCCCGTTCGAGATCTCGCTGGGCATCGACGAGGAGCTGAAGGCGGAGCGCAAGACGCTGGACGACAAGGACAAGAGCGCCGGCTTCCTGAGCTCGACCAAGCACATCTTCCACGGGACCCGCACCAAGCTCACCAACCGCGCCGCCGGCCCGGAGACGATCGAGCTGCGCGAGAACATCCCGGTCTCCAAGATCGACGACGTGAAGGTGGAGCTGCTGGCCAAGCCGACGACCGCCGGTTACAAGCTCGACGGCGCGCGCGGCTTCATCACCTGGACGGTGACGCTGGTGAACGGCGAGTGGCGCAACATCGACCTCGCCTACGCCATCCACCTGCCCGACAACTGGCAGGTCCCGGGGCGGTAGCGTCCTAGAAAAAGAACCGGAAGCCGAGCTCGCCGCGGTGGTTGTTCGACTCGGGGTGGGCGCCGAACGGGCGGTCGCCGAAGACCTGGTGGGTGTACTGATACGAGATGCCCACCTGGACGGCGGGCGTGACGGCGGCGTAGGCGTTGGCGTCGAAGTAGTCCTGCCAGTAGAAGACGCCGCCGCGGCTGTTCTCGGGCGTCAGGCTGACGATGTTCGTCGACTTGAGCTGGGAGTAGTTGCCTGACACCCAGATCCGTCCGGCGGCGAAGGGCAGGTAGTACTGGACGCCGACGACCAGCGCGCGCCAGTTGATCGTCTTCAAGTTTCCGTCGGCGTCGAACGTCACGATGCCGCTGTCGATGTTCTGGCGGTAGATGGGCGCCGGCATCAGGCCGCCCGGGTTGGGCAGCGTCGGGAACAGCGCGCCCCCGGTCAAACCCGTGTACAGGTCGCCGAGGCCGGTGCCGATCGTGACCTCCGCGTTCACCGCCAGCGCGTTGCGCCAGTCGTCCCGCGCACGCGGGCGGACGATCGGGACGAACGCATTCGCGGCGAGGCCGTAGCCGAACGCGACCTTGGGCTCGCCAGGCACGGGCAGGAACTCGGCGACCGCGAAGCGGCGCCAGATGCCCGAGACCCCGATCGCAAGCGGCTGGCTGTCGGGCTGGCCGAAGCCCTGGGCGGAGATGCCGCGCCATCCGTCGATGCGCAGCTTCAGGCCCGCCTGCACGTCGGGCACCTCGCTGTCGCGCTGGACCGGCCGCACGGCGGCCGCCGCGATGTCGAGCGTCACGCAGCACAGCGGGATGGACAGGCTGGCGCGGATCTGCGGGTTGCGGTGATAGACCTGCCCCGCGATCCCCAGGAACGCGACGCTGTTCGGGTAGAAGCCGGCGCCGCCCCACGCGAACAGGTCGTGGAACTGTCCCGCGATCAGCTCGAGCCCGCGCGGCAGCTTGAGGCGCAGGTAGAACAGGCGCATGCGCACCGTGCCCATCGTGTAGACCGTCGACTCGGTGGCGTCGCTGGGCTGGACGCCGAAGAAGTCCACCTCGGCGTGGCCGGTCGCCACCATGTCGCTCCACGCCGGCGCCGTCAGGATGAAGCCGAACAGCGAGTTGTTGGCGGTGAACTGCGTGCGCCCGTGCAGGCCCGCGTACGTCCCGGGCCGCGCCAGCATCGTGTTGTTCGCTGACTGGCCGTAGCTCTGGGTCGAATCGTGCATGGCATCGAGCTCGACGAAGCCGTAGAGGCTCGAGCGCCAGCGCGCGAACATCGGCGCGTCGGCCGCCGTCTTGTCCCAGGGCGACTGGCGGCGAACGGCCACGTCTTCCCAGGTCACCTGCGCCGCCTGCTCGGGCGACATGTGGTCGGGGGCCGCGGTCGGCGGCGGCCCGGGCGGCAGCGGCGCGAACGTGTCCGGCGGCGGCGCCGCGGGCGCCCCACCGTCCGGCGCCGGCACGCCGCCGTCGGGCGCGGGCGCCGGGACCTGGGCGGCAACCGGCGGCGCGAGCAGCGCGCCGGCCACGCACAGCAGCGCCGCGCCCGTCGATGTCCGCGCCGTCATTGCTTGCGCTCGCCCCGGCCGAGCGCCTCGACTCCGGCAGCGACCACCTCGATGATGCGGTCGACGTCGTAGACGCAGCCGCCCCAGGTGCCGCCGCTGGCCTGCTGCAGCGCCGCCCACAGGCGCGTGTCGTCGGGCAGCTTGCCGTGCGGCGCCAGCTTCGGGTGCAGCGGCCGCGACGCCAGCAGGCGCGCCGCCGCCACCGCGTCCAGCTCGCGCCCGCCCGCGGCGACCAGGTTGACGCGCCCCTCGAGCGTGTTCCGGTCGATCATGATCTCGACGACGTCGCCGTCGACCAGCTTGCCGATCGGCCCGCCCGCCAGCGCCTCGGGCCCGACGTGGCCGATGCAGGCGCCCGTCGACACGCCCGAGAAGCGCGCGTCGGTGACGATCGGGACGGTCTTGCCCCACGGGATGAACTTCAACGCCGACGTCAGCTGGTAGGTCTCTTCCATCCCGGTGCCGAGCGGCCCCGCGCCGATCAGGACCACGACGTCGTCGGCCTTTACCGGGAGGGGCGCCTGGCCGCCCTGCCCCTTGATCGCGGCGATCGCGTCGGTCTCGGAGACGAACACGCGCGCCGGCCCGCGGTGGTGGTAGACACCGTCGGCGCCGACGATCGACGGATCGATCGACGTCGACTTCACGACCGAGCCTTCGGGCGCGACGTTACCCGACGGGAACACCACCGTGCCGGTCATGCCCGCCGCGCGTGCGGCGTCGGCTCCCATGATCACGCGATCGGGATCGACGCCGTCTTCCTTTCTCAAGCGCGCGCGCGCCTCGCGGCGCCGGTCGCTCTGCTCCCACCAGTCGAGCACCGCGCCCAGCTTCTCGCCCGTCACGGTCAACACATCGGTGTTCAGGATCCCCATCCGGCGCAGGTGCAGCATGACCTCGGGTACGCCGCCCGCCATGAACACCTGCACGGTCGGGTGGTTGCGCGGGCCGTTGGGCAGCGCGTCCACCAGCCGGGGCGTCATCCGGTTGATCCGGATCCAGTCGTCGACGCTCGGCCGCGGCAGCCCCGCCGCGTGCGCCAGCGCAGGGATGTGCAACAACAAGTTGGTCGAACCGCCGAACGCCGCGTGCAGGAGCATCGCGTTCTCCAGGGCGGCCGGCGTCAGGATCGCCGACAGCGGCGTCTGCATCGCCTGCAGGCGCACCAGCGCGCGCGCCGAGCGCCGTGCCATGTCCAGCCAGACCGGCTCGCCCGACGGCGCGAGCGCGCTGTGCGGCAGCGTCATCCCGAACGCCTCCGCCACCACCTGCGCGGTCGCGGCCGTACCCAGGAACTGACAGCCGCCGCCCGGCGTGCCGCACGCGCGGCAGCCCATGTCGGCGGCCTCGTCGACGGTGATCAGGCCGTGCGCGTAGCGCGCGCCGATCGTCTGCACCTTGCCCGCGTCCTCGGCGCCGACCGCCGGAAGCGTCACGCCACCGGGCACGACGATGCCGGGATAGTCGCGCGAGCCGGCGAGCGCGAGCAGCGTCGCGGGCAACCCCTTGTCGCAGGTCGCGATCCCGATGACGCCCGACCGGCGCGGCAGCGAGCGGATCAGCCGCCGCATCGTGATCGCGGCGTCGTTGCGGTACGGCAGGCTGTCGAACATGCCCGTCGTCCCCTGCGTGCGCCCGTCGCACGGATCGCTGACGTAGGCCGCGAACGGCACCACGCCCTCCGCGCGCAGCGCCTGCGCGGCCTCGCGCACCAGCAGGCCGATCTCCCAGTGGCCCGTGTGGAAACCGAGCGCGATCGGCGAGCCGTCCTCGGCGCGCATCCCGCCCTGCGTGCTGACGATGAGGACCTGCGGCCGCCCCACCTCGGCGGGGTTCCAGCCCATCCCCGCGTCCTGCGTCATGCCGAACAGGTTGCCGCTGGGCTCCTCCAGCAGCATCTTGGCCGTGATCGGCAGCCGCCCCTCGGGCCCCTTCGCCTTCGTACGCGTGGTCGCGAGCAGGTCGCCGGTGCCGAGGATCTCGCCGAGCGACGCGGGCGACGACGCGGTCGCCGTCACTCGGGAACGTCCCCCTGCGACCAGTTGCCGTCGACCAGCCGCCACATCTTCCCCGTCGGGTTCTTGTTCGCCAGCTCGGCGGGCAAGCGGTGCGGGCGGACCGCGTCGTAGCAGCGCAGCGACGCGAACCGCAGCAGCGACGCGGGGATGCCGACGGCCGTGAAGCCGGGGTGGCCGGTCGCCGGGTACGGGCCGCCGTGGTTCATCGCGGGCGACACGGCGACGCCGGTCGGCATCTTGTCGTTGAGCAGGCGCCCGACCTTGCCGCGCAACACGGGCGCCAGGCGCGCGTAGTCGTCGTCGTCCTTGCCGGTCGTGTCGCTGTACACGCAGCCGGTCAGGTTGCCGTCGAGCGTGGCCGCCACGGCGGCCATCTGCGCGACGTCGTCGGCGACGACCACGGTGTTGACGGTGCCGAACGCCTCGGTCTGCAGCTCGTGCGGTTTGTCGAGGAACGTCGCCGCCGACACCTCGAGCAGCGTCGGCTCGAACGCGGCGCGATCGCCGTCGACGGCCCGGCCGCCGGCGAGAACGCGCGCGCCGCCCGCAACCAGCTCCTTCAGCGCCGCGGCGATCGCGGTCGCGCCCGACGGGCCGAGCAGCGTGCCGGCCGCGCCGGCCTTGAACAGCCCGGCCAGCTCGGCGACGAACGCCGACCCCTTCTCCCCCTTCGGGACGACCGCCAGGCCGGGGCGCGTGCAGAACTGCCCCGCCCCCATCGCGCACGAGTCGTACAGCTCCTTCGCGATCGCAGCCCCGCGCTCGTCGAGCGCGCGCGGCAGGACGAACACCGGGTTGGTGCTCGACATCTCGAGGTAGATCGGCTTGCCCGCGCGGTCGGCCGCCGCCTTCAGCTTCAGGCCGGCGCTCTTGCTGCCCGTGAACCCGGTGGCCGCCACGCGCGCGTCCGAGACCAGCACGAAGCCGACGTCGGGCGGCGTCCGATAGACCAGCTGGACCATCGCGGGTGGCAGGCCGGCGGCGCGCGCCGCCTCCAGCGCCAGCTCCGCCAGCAGCTTGCTGGTGCCCGGGTGGCCGGTGTTCGCCTTGCCGATGACGGGGTTGCCGGCCGCGATCGCGGCGACGAAATCGCCGCCCGCCACCGAGTTGAACGCGAACGGGAAGTTGTTGGGCCCGAACACCACCACCGGGCCGCCGAGCGGCCCGTAATACGAGCGCAGGTTCGCCTTGGTATCGATCGTCGCCTGCGTCCAGGAGCGATCGCGCGCCGCGGCCGCCCCCTGGCGAAGCTGGTTCGTCGTGCGCGGCAGCTCGACGTTGCGCAGACGCGGCGTCTCGGGCAGGCCGGTCTCGCGCGCGGCGCGAGAAACCAGCGCGTCGGCGGCAGCCTCGATGCGCGACGCGTAGTCGTCGAGGAACCGTCCGATCGCGTCGACCGAGATCTCGCGCAACGCCAGGGCCGCGGCCTCGGCGGCGCGTATCGCCGCGGTGACGTCGTCGATCGACGACACCGGATACGACTCCGGCAGCGGCTTGCCCGCTGTGGGATCGATCGCCTTGAATGAGCCGGTGGGGTTGGCGGGCTGCCGCCACTCGCCGGCGATGAGAACGGGCTCTAGTGCCATGGTGGCCCTACTTTGCCCTGTCCGGCGTGTTGGTTCCACGCGGACCGGCCACTTCGTTTTCCAGCGTCAGGCGGCCGATGCTGATGCTGACCACGTCGCCGTGCGACAGCGAGAAGTCCTGGCCCGGAACGATGCCCGTGCCGGTCGAAAGGAACGCCCCCTTGGGGTGGTCGAGCTCCATGAAGAGGTAGCTGGCCAGCTCCTCGAGCGAGCGCTTGATCTGCGACGTGCGCGTCTCGCCCTTGAAGGCCGACTTGCCGGCGCGCTTGATGTCCATCGCGATGGTCAGCTCCTTGAGCGTCTCGGTGTCGCCGACGTGGATCCCGGGGCCGACCGCGCACGAGCCGTTGTAGACCTTCGCCTGCGGCAGGTAGAGCGGGTTGTCGCCTTCGATGTCGCGCGACGACACGTCGTTGCAGATCGTGTGACCGACGATCTCGCCCGCGCTGTTGATGACCAGCGCCAGCTCGGGCTCGGGAACGTTCCACTTGCTGTCGTCGCGGACGCGGATCGGCGTGCCGTGGCCGGCGACGCGCCAGCCGTTCGCCTTGAAGAACAGCTCCGGCCGCTTCGCCTCGTAGACGCGCGTGTAGACGTCCTTGACCGCCGACTCCTCCTCGCGCGCGTCTCGGCTACGCAGGTACGTCACGCCCGCCGCCCACACCTCCTGCGTCGGTTCGACGGGGGCGAGCAGCAGCGCGCCGCCCGCGGGCTCGCCCTTCGGCAAGGCGCGCAGGAAATCGGCGATCGCCGCCTTCGGGAGCTGCAGGGCCAGCTCCAGGCTGAAGGAGGGGGGAAGAAAGTTGCCGTCGAGGGCCCAGCGCGGTCCGCCGGGGGTCTCGTGCCGCGTAAGGTACATAGTTAGCTTTCTTTATCGCCCGGGGGACGGGCGAGCAAGGTCTTCGTTATCCCACGTTTTCATGCGAAATTGCGCGTCGGTGACGCCGGCTGACCTCAAGCTGATCCTGGTGGCCCTGGTCGCGATCGGGGCGCTGGTCATCCTGGTCACGCGCTTCAAGGTCAACGCGTTCATCTCGCTCTTGCTCGCGTCGCTGATCGTCGGCCTGAGCGCCGTCGCGATGGGGCGGCCGCTGACGGTCGTCGGCGTCGTGAAGTCGTTCTCGACCGGGCTCGGCAACGTGATGGCCGGGATCGCGGCGGTGATCGGCCTCGGCACGATGCTGGGAAAGCTTCTTGCCGAATCCGGCGGCGCGGAGGTGCTGGCGAAGGGTTTCGCGAACTTCTTCGGGCCGAAGCGGATCCAATGGTGCGTGATGGCGCTGGCGCTGGCGGTCGGCCTGACCACCTGGTTCGCGGTCGGCTTCGTGCTGCTGCTGCCGATCTTGCTGACGCTGACCCACGAGACGAAGCAGCCGTTCCTGAAGCTGACGCTGCCGCTGCTGTCGTGCATGTCGGTCATGCACGGGCTGATGCCGCCCCACCCCGGGCCGGTCGTGGCGGTCGCCGCGCTGAACGCGAACATGGGCCTGGTGCTGTTCTGGGGCTTCATCATCGGCATCCCGACGGCGGCGATCGCGGGGCCGCTGTTCGCGCGCTTCGCGGTGCGCGTCGTCCAGGCCAACCCGCCGCCGCTCACCGACAAGAAGGCGTCGCGGCCGGCGGCCTACCGCGCGCCCGGCTTCGGGCTGACGCTGTGGTCGATCATGCTGCCGGTCGTGCTGATGCTGCTGGCGACGCTGGCCGAGCTGCTGCTGCCCAAGGGGAGCCGCCTGCTGATGGCGGCGACGTTCATCGGCAACCCGGTGATGGCGCTGCTGATCGCGGTGCTGTTCGCGTCGTGGTCGCTGGGGACCCGCAGCCGCTACACGCGCGCGCAGATCCTCAAGTTCACCGAGGACTGCATCTCGGCGATGGGGATGACGCTGCTGATCGTGGGCGGCGGGGGCGGCTTCGCGAAGGTGCTGACCGACTCGGGCGTCGCCGAGGCGATCGGCCGCGGCGGCGAGGTGATGCACCTACCGCCGCTGCTCTACGGCTGGCTGATCGCGGTGTTCATCCGCGTCGCGACCGGGTCGGCGACCGTCGCGATCACGACCGCGTCGGGCCTCCTGGCGCCGATGCTGGCGCAACACCCGGAGCTCACCGCCAACCAGGTGGCGCTGATCATCGTGGCGATGGGCTGCGGATCGCTGTTCATGTCCCACCTGAACGACTCCGGGTTCTGGATCGTGAAGGACTTCCTTGGCCTCACCGTGTCACAGACCCTGCGCACCTGGACCGCGTGCGAGACCATCGTCGGCATCGGCGGCATGCTGCTGGCACTGGTGGCGTTCCTGCTGATCTCTCCAGGCTGAAGGCTCCCCAGGCTGACGTCAGAAGCGGCCGCTCAGCGCCAGCCCGGTCCAGCGAAGCCCGGCCGCGGGCGCCAGCCGGAATCGCGCGGCGCTCGGCGGGGGCGTGGGCAGGGGCATTTCGCTGAGCGCGGCATCGCCTTTCCCGCGCCACACTGACGCGGTCACAGCGACGGCAAAGCCGGCGGCCAACGTGATCCCTCCCGCGAGGTACCACAGGTTCTCATTGACGGAGTTCTCGCAACCCGCGGGGCAAAAGCCCTCCAACCCGTGGCCAACGAAGCCGTAGAACAGCATCAGACCGCCCGCGATGAGGGCGCCCCGACCCAGCCAGGTGAGCGCCTTGCCGGTGACGCGTGCGTCGTTGTCCCCCGGCGTGACGGTGACGCGGCTCGGCCCGTGAACGTCCAGCCAGGCAGACGTCCGGTGGCCTTTCGTGTCCTTGACGACCAGGTGGTAACGCCCGGGATGAATCTGCAACGAGCACTGGTAGCCGCAATCCACCGGTCCGCCCGCGCCGCCGACCTCGATGGAGTGGACCGCCCCGTTCCCGGCGATCTCGACAGGGTAGATCGCCGTTCTGTCGGGCGCCGCCTGCGCGCGCGCGCGTCCCGCGCCAGCCGTGGCGACGACCGCGGCTGCGGCAACAGTCCAGACCCCACGCAACCACACGACGACGCAACGATAACATCCGGCCCGGCCCGGAGTATGTTGCGAAGGTCACTGTGAAGACGGACGACGAATTGCGAGCGTCGCTCGCCCTGCTCGAGCGCCGGCGCGCGCCCTACGGCGCCGCGCTGCAAGCGATCGTCGCCGATGTCCTCAGGCGCTTTCCGCCGCTCGACGGCCGGCCGGTGCTGGAGATCGGCGCCGGCGCCGGCCAGCTGCGCGGCTGGCTGCCGCAAGCGGTTCGGGCGCGCACGGTCCACAGCGAGCCGTCGCGCGCGGCGGCTGAAGCGCTGCACCGGCGTGGCGCCGACGTCGACGTCGCGCGCGCGCCGGCGGAGGCGCTGCCGGTCGCGGCCGGCGCGTGCGGCGGGGTCGTCGGCCTGTGCGTGTTCGACGCGGTCGGCGATGCGCAGGCCGTCGTCGCCGAGATCGCGCGCGTGCTCGCGCCGGGCGGGCGCTTCGTCCACCTGCTGGACATGGCGACGCTGCTCGAACAGCCGTTCGAGAAGCTCGCCGGGTCGGGGCTGGTGCCGATCCCGAACGTGTTCGGCGATCCCGGCGATCACGAGTGGCCGCTGGACGTCGTACTGCTGCGGCGCGACTGGCTGGCGAACCTGCTGCGCTTCGCGGGGGACGCCGGGCACCCGTTCGCGGCGGCGTTCGCGCCGATCTTCGCGCCGTTCCTCGCCGACAGGTACGACGTCGCCGCCGCGACCAACGCGTTCAAGACGATCGCGGGCAGCGGCGACCGGCGCCGCACGCTGGCCGCGCTGCTGACGTCGGCCAGCCGCGTGTCGGTGGCCGAGGGCCACCCGCCCGTCGACCCCCTGCCCTTTCACTCCGGCCGCTATCTGCAGAGCCGGCTCGCGACCAGCTTCGGCAACGCCGGCTTCGCCGTCGAGCTGTCCGAGATCGTCGCGACCGCGGTGCGCCGCCCCGCCGCCGACGATGAGAAAACGATCCGCTACCGGAGCCTGTGTCTCGGCCACGAGCGGCTGGAAGGCGCGCTACCGCGCCGGCTGCTGGCGGGCGCGCCCGAGCCCCCGCGCGAAGGCGACATCCTGGTCGAAGCGGGCGTGTTCGCCTTCGTCGCGCGCCGCCCGACTGGCTAGATCGCGTCCTGAGCGACGCCGACGCCGCCGTCGCGCTTGCTCACATTGAACTGGCGGAGGTATTCGTCGCGGACGCCCAGGACCATGTCCCCACAATTCGTGGTGAACGTCTCCGCCAGGCGTTCGACCCGAAATTCACCTGCCAGCGCCGTCGATCCGGTCATGACGCAGATCCCGGCGCCGTCCACCTGGATCGTCGCCTCCCGCGAACGGCTGTCGAACACGTGACACGGGCCCATCGCCGAGATCTCGAGGAACCAGTCGTCGTTGTTGGTCGTCAGAACGATCTTGTCCTTATCGACTTGGCCGCTACAGGGGCTGCCGTCATGACACGGCGACATACCCAGCGATCCGAAGGCGAAGGTCGCAACGACGAAGAAGAACGAAGCCCGCCGCTGCATGCCAACCCAGCATACGCCTGCGACGGCGCCGCTGGTTGACGGGGATTACAGGCTCTCGAAGAACTGCCAGAAGCCGGGGACGGCGGCGGTGGTCTGGGCGCCGTGCCCCTTGCCGCGCGACGTGCAGAAGACGATCGGGTATTCGGCCGGGCAGCCGGTGTAGCGGAGGCAGTTGAAGTCGGCGTTGTTGGGCACGCCGGCGATCGTGTACGGCTCGGTGGGCGCCGACCGCATCGGGGCGCCGCAGTTGTTGAGCTGGAGCAGGCGCTCGAGCGCCGCGACCGAGCCCGCGTAGACATTCGCCGTGTCCTGGGCGTCGTGAATCAGGAACGCCGCGATCGGGTGATCGACGCAGGTCTTGACCCCGTCGCGGATGACAGGCGGCAAGCCGCCCGTGACGCTCCCCTGCGCGCGCAGCACGTCGGGGAACTGGCAGCCGAGCTGGTGCGCCATCCAGCCGCCGCTGGAGTAGCCGGCGAAGAACTGCCTGGCCTTGTCGACGCAGAAGTCGTTTTCGACCTGCTTGTGCAGGAGATCGAAGTAGGCGTATTCGAACGACTCGGGCGTGGTCGTGGCCGCGCCGTCGTCAAAGCAGTAGTGGCACAGGTTGGTGCTGGTGCCGGCGTCCGTGGTCTTGGGATCCGTGCAGTTGGCGCTGCTGTATTCGGCCTTGTTGTAGAAACCCTGCTCCATCGCGACCAGGATCGCGTCGGGATCGGACGCATCCTGCATCGGATAGGCCTTGGCCTCACCCACGAGGTCCTGTGGTGGCCCACACCCGGGGCCCAGGTAGACGGTGCGGTACGGCCTGGCCGGGTCGTAGTTCGGCGGCAAGCGCACGTAGTAGAGGCGATCGCGCGCGTTCGCCCCCTCGCAACCGACCGTCAGCGGGAACTCCTTGTATTGACCCAGCGCCTGCGTCGCCGGCTTGCCACACCCGGCGCTCGCACCCTGACTCGCCGACGGCGCCGGCGCCGGCACCGGGCACATCGATACGGCAGGGCCCACGGCATCTGATCCGGCATCCGTGGTCCCGAGGCCGCTGCCGTTGGTGCCCACGTAGCCACGCACCGTCGGGCTGGCCGTGCAGCCGGCGAGCGCGGCCACGGCGAGCGCGGCGGCAAGCCCGATCCGCGGCCGCATGCGTCTCAGTCCAGCTCGGGCACCAGGCCCGGAATGGTTCCCGCGAAGTCCGGCAGGCCGAAGGTGTTCTCCTGGATGCCGAACATCTTCAGGAACGTGACGAACAGCTTGTTGTGCGCCATGCCGTTGCCGAAGCCCGCCGGCGCCGCGCCCAGGTAGTCGAGATACCGCCCCGTCTGGAGCTGGCCGCCGCAGCTTCCGGCCAGCACCATCGGGACGTTGTAATACGTGTGCTTGCCGCCCTCGCCCAGCTCGTTCGTCCAGAAGAACAGCATGTTGTCGAGCAGCGACTTGCCGTTCGCCTCCTGGATCCCCTTGAGCCGGCCCAGCATGTAAGCGAACTTCTCCGCGTACCACTGGTTGACCTTGGTCAGATCGCGGCGGATCGTCAGCGCCGTCTCCTGATCGACCATATTCGCCATCTGCGACACATCGACGCTCTCGTTGTGCGTCATCATGTGGTGCTCGCGCGTGCCGTGGTACTCCAGCGGCAGCCACTCGTGGATCACCGTGCTCTCGGCGGTCGACCACTGCAGGCTCGCCACCCGCGTCAGATCGCACTGCAGCGCCAGGATCATCAGGTCCATCTGCATCTGGCCGATCTCGCGGAAATTGGTGACGCAGAAGTTCGTGCCCTGCGTCGCGATCACCTCGGGATCGCGCAGGTCCTGATCGCGCAGACACGCCTGCCGCTGCGGCTGCACCGGACGCACCGTCGTGATGTCGGGGCAGTTCGCCGAGGTCGGGTTCGAGATCAAGCGCGCGACGCGCGTCTCGATGTCGCGGACGTTGGTCAGGTGCTGATCCAGCTTGGCGCGGTCTTCGCTGCCGAGCTGGCCCATCAGATCGCCGTAGTCGTTCCTGACGAAGTCCAGCACCGACTGTCGGTTCTGCAGCGCCGCCAGGATCTGTTCGGTCGTCCCGGCCTGCGTGCTGCCCGTCAGCCGCGCGTAGATCTGCACCGGATCGTCCACGGGCTGGATCGGAATCGCCCGCTTGTAGTGATCGTTGTCGTCGACGGGGCCGTAGCACATGTGCGTGACCAGCGTCTCCAGGAAGGTGTCGGTGCTCTCGACGCCGAGCTCCAGCGACGGCAGCAGCGTCTGGCCGCCGATCGCCGCCGCGATGTGCTGGTCGATCGACGGGCCGCCCGCCGATCCGTCGAGGAAGTGGTTCGCGCGCCCCGCGCCTGCCGGTCCCTTGACCAGCCCGGTCGCCGTCAACATGTGCGTCATCCCCTGGTCGTGCACGTTGGCGATCGGGCCGTACTTGAACTGCGACGACTCGAAGTTCATGCCGCGCAGCACGACGATGTCGTTCTTGAACGGCTCGAGCGGCGACAGGATCGGCGACAGCGTGAACTCGGTGTTCGGCGCCATGAACGGCTGCGTCGGGCGCCAGTTCTCGGGGATGGTGCCGCACGGGCTGAAGAAGATGCCGAACCGCTTGGGCGCGGGGACCCCGGCGCTGGCGCGCAGGCCGCGCGGGCGCATCAGCTCCAGCCAGGGCAGCGCGACGCCGACGCCCAGCGCGCCCTTGAGCAGCGCGCGCCGCGACAGCGTTCGCGGCGTGCGGCGCTCGGGCTTGGCCGCCTGCGCCTTCTTGTCGGTCTTCTTACTCATGGCGCTCCCGCCGCCGGTTTGCGGTACCGGAACGTGTCGCTGGCGGCGATGGCGGCCACCAGATCGGTCACCCGCGTGTTGCGCGTGAACCGCGTCATCAGCCAGTCGACGTATGGCCGGTCGAGATCGGAGTTCAGCTTGCCCTGCGAGAAGCGAAGCCACTCCGCCACGTAGCAGGCGCGCACGTCGGGCATCTCGGACAGCATCTGCGCCATCTCGGGCACGCCGTTGAACGTCTTCCCGTCCAGGTCTCCGCTGACGTCCAGCGCCATCCCGCGATCGTCGTCGCGCCAGCGCCCGACGCCGTCGTAGTGCTCGAAGGGCAAGCCGAGCGGATCCAGGAAACGGTGACACGACGCGCACACGTCGCTCTCGGCGTGGACCGTGAACTGCTCGCGCGCCGTCTTGCTCAGATCCAGCGGCTTGAACATCGCGACGATCTCGGGCGGCGGCGGATTCACCGACCGGCACAGGAGCTGGTTGAGGATGAACTTCCCACGCCGCACCGGATCGGTGCGATCCTCCTTCGCCATCGTCGCCAGCAGCGACGCCTGCGTCAGCAAGCCCACGCGCTTGCTGGTATCCAGCTTGACGGGCTCCCACACGTCCTTGCCCGCCGGTCCGGCGACGCCGTAGAACTCCGCGAGCGGCCCGTTCACGTAGGTGTGGTCGGCCAGCAGCATGTCCGCGAACGTCCCGTTGTTCTCGAACAACGTCTTGCGCAGGAACTGATCCGTCTCCTTCGCCATGTAATACGCGAGCAGCGGATTGAAGTCGGGGAACGCGGCCTCGTTCTTGGCCAGCGACGACGTCGTGTCCGTTCCCAGCCACATCAGGTGGAACCGCACCAGGTTCGTCTGTGCGCGCTGCGACGTCAGCAGCCGCCGCGCCTGCTTGACCAGCTCGTCGGGCGACCGGAGCTTGTCCGCATCGGCCGCCGCGGCCAGCTCCGGGTCGGGAATCGACCCGCTGAGGAAATACGACAGCCGCGCCGCCATCTCCCACGACGTCAGCGGGACGCCCTGCGCGACCTCCTGCGAGCGGTCGCCGACCTCGGGGCGGAACAGGAACTTCGGCGACAGCAACACCGCCTGCACCACCATCGCGAGCCGGGTCCGATAGTCGACGTTGCCCGCGTCACGCGCGAGCAGCGCCAGCAGGCCGTCCTGCTCGGCGCCGGTGAGCGGACGCCGGTAGGCGCGCTTGCCGAAGTCGGCGAGGTACGGCCCGACGCACGATGCCTCGTCCTGCGCGGCGGCGTCGCAACCGGTCAGCGTCGTCGGATCGGCGGTGACCACCTGCGCGATCGCGAATGCCGCCGCCTCGTATTGCTCCATGCGGACCAGGCTGCCGGTCTGCGAGCTGGAGAGGTTGAGGAACCCGAGCACCTTGGCGTCGGGAACGAAGCTCAGCTGGGGCAGCTCGTAGCCGGCGAACAGGTCGGTGACGGTGGCCGTGTATTCGGCGTTCGTCAGCCGGCGGATCGGCACCGAGGTGGGCGGCGGGCCGGCGGTGTCGACCTCCGGGGGCCCGCACGCGATCAGCGTCGAGGCGCACAGCGCCACCGCACCGAAGCCGAAGGATCTGGTCCTGCTCATGCCGCCTTGGGAAGTCTAGTTTACAGGCTTACAGATTACATGGCCGGGCCGGCAAAAGTTGCCGAGCCCGGCGCGAATTCCTGCTAGTTGGTGGTGTACTTCAGGTTGTCGATGGTGATGTCGACGTTGTATTCGGCGGAACCGGCCCCGTTCCAGGGAACCGAGAACCCGATCGCGGTGATCTGCGACGGGTTGGGGCTTTCGCCGGTGAAGGAAGGCGGGCGCCTGCCGCCGGTCAGGTCGGTCCACTTGACCGTCGTCGGCGTCGCCGTGGCGGTCAGCGTGATGACCTTCGAGGGCACGGTGCAGGTACCGTCGTATTCGTTGCCGTTGGCCGGCGCGCAGGTCCCGCAGGTCATGCGGGAGTTCGCGGTGTGGGCGCTGTCCACCTCGTGCGGCGAGTCGGTGACGAGCATGGTGACCGAGGCCGCCGCGACGCCGCCGTCACCGGCGCCGGTGGCGGTGAAGGTTCCCTGGATGTCGAATGAAAGGCCCGTGAACATCGACGCGTCCGTCTTCGACGTGAGGTAGAGCCCGAAGCCCGAGTAGTCGTGGACGCGGCCGGTGATGTGCCAGTTCTGACCATCGAAGTTGGGGCACAGGTGCATCGTCGGATCGCACGGGCTGCCCTGGGTCGGTCCGGGATATTCGAACGTGCCGCCGCCATAGGTGCCGGGCATGTAGTTCCCGAACGTCGGAGCGGTGGTTCCGCTCGCGCCCGTCCAGTCGAGGATGTTCACGTCGGCGGCGGTCGCCGCGGCCACGGTGCAGTTGATCGCGCCGCCGCCGGTCCCCGCGGTCCCGGTCGACCCACCGCCGCCGGTCGTCCCCGCGCTTCCGACCGTGCCCGCCGTGCCAGTGGTCCCGGCCGTTCCGCCGTTTCCGCCGTCACCGCAGTTGACCGTCGTGATGGCCACGACCGGCAAGAGCAACAGCGACAAGCGAGCGATAGTGCCAACCGTCTTTAAGAACATGCGATCTCCTCCCGAAATCCTTGAAGTTTTAACCCTTGTGGATTTGTTGGGATTCTTAACACGAGTTTGTAGTTTGGTGTGGGTGTAAAGGCTCCTAAGGGGCGGCGGGCGTGATCAGGTACTGGTGTCCCGCCTCGGCCGAGAACATGACGCTGTCGGCCCCGAACGCGGCGTCGGACTGCGTGGTGACCGGCGCGCCGGATTCGGCGTCGGTGACGATCGCGCCCGGGGCGAGCGCGGCCGACTTGACCCGCACCGGCCCGCCCTGGCGCACGACCAGCAGCGCCTCGGTCAACGCGCCGCCGGCCCACTTGAGATCGACCTCGTAGCCGCCGCGCGCGCGCAGCCCCCGCGCGCTGCCCGCCGCCCACATGGTCGGCAGCGCGGGCAGCAGGTGAATCAGCCGGTGGCTCTGGAGCAGCATCTCGGCCATCGCCGCCGTGCCGCCGAAGTTGCCGTCGATCTGGAACGGCGGGTGGTTGTCGAAGAGATTCTCGAGCGTGCTGGCCTGGAGCTGCGACGCCAGCATCTGCTGGGCCTTGTTGCCGTCGAACAGGCGCGCCCACGCGCTCACCCGCCAGCCCTTCGCCCAGCCCGTTCCGCCGTCGCCGCGCGACACCAGCGCGACGCGCGCCGCCTCGGCCAGCGCCGGTTCGGTCAGCGGCGAGATCTGGTTGCCCGGGTGCAGCGCGACGAGGTGCGAGATGTGGCGGTGCGCGTTGTTCTGCATGTCGTCGGTCAGCTTCCACTCGCGCAGCTGTCCCCAGCTGCCGACGTGCGTGCCGGGATCCAGCTTGCCGAGCGCGTCCTTCAGCGTCGCGCGGAACTCGGCGTCGACGTCCAGGATTTCCGTGGCGCGCACCGTGGTGGTGAACAGCTCCCAGATCAGTTGCTGCGCGTAGGAGACACCCGCCTCCCACGGCCCCTGTTCGGGCGACCACTCGTCCGGCGCCACCAGCGTGCCGTCGTTCGGGTCGACGATCAGGCGATCGAGCCAGAACTCCGTCGCCGTCTTCATCAGCGGGTAGGCGCGGGTCCGCAGGTAGCTCACGTCCAGGCCGTAGTCGAAGCGATCCCACAGGTGCATCGCGTACCAGGCGTTGGCGGGGCGGTTCGCGTTCCAGTTGCCCATCCCGAACAGGTTGTTCTCGGTGAGCAGCGTCCAGCCGCGCACGCCCAGCTTCGCGGCCTGCGCCGTCCAGGCCGGCTGCTGCTTCTCGATGTATTCGATCAGCGACTCGTGACACTCGCCCAGCTGCGTGACCTCGGCCGGCCAGTAGATCATCTGCACGTTGATGTTCGAGTGGTAGTCGCAGTTCCAGGGAGGCGCGTTGCTCTCGTTCCAGAGCCCCTGCAGGTTCGCGGGCGGTGCGCCCGCGCGCGACGAGCTGATCAGCAGGTAGCGCCCGTACTGGAAATACAGCGCCTCCAGGTCCCGGCTCTGGCCGTAGTAGCCGGCCCGCAGCGTGTTCGTCGGCACCGCCGGACGGGCCTGGCCGATGTCGAGCGCGACGCGGTTGTAGAGCGCGCGGTAGTCGGCGATGTGGGCGCTGCGCAGCGCCTGGTAGCTCTTGCCCGCGGCCGCGTCCATCGCGGCGGTGACGCGGGCGTGGGGATCCTCGCGCACGTAGCTGGCGGACGCCGGGCTGGGTTCGTAGCTGGTGCCGGCCGAGAGCAGGAGCGTGACGGCGTCGGCGCCGCGCACCGAGAGGCCGGTGGCGGTGGCGGTCGTCTGGCCGCCCTGGGCCGAGACACGCAGCTGCGCCTCGTACGCGACCGTCAGCAGCTTGCCGGCGATCGCGATCGTGGCGGTGGTGCCGTCGATGACAACCGGCTTGTTGTGGTGGTCCGCCAGCGCGAAGTCAGCGTTCACGCCCGCGGCCGGCCCGGTGAGGCGAACGACCATCACCTTGTCGGGGTGGCTGACGAAGTACTCGCGGCGGAACGCATCGGCGCCGATCGTGTAGGCCACCGATGCGATCGCGTTCTCGATATCCAGCTGCAGCCGATAACCCGTGACCGTCTCGGCGCCGGGAACGGTGATCCAGATGTCGCCGAAGGTCTGGTAGGCGCCGAACGACTGCGTGCCCCCTTCCCACAGCGTCTTCTCGTTGAACTGGATGTGATCCTGCGCGGTGCCGCCGAACACCATGCCGCCGATCTCGCCGTTGCCGATCGGCAGGGCCTGGTTCATCCACACCGTCGCCGGGCGGTCGTACCAGAGCACCAGCGCCGGATCGGCGACCTCCGCGGTGTCGACGGGGCGGACCACGTCGACGATCGGGCCCAGGCCCACCCGCCCCGCGGTGCCGCCCGTGCCGGTCATCCCCGATTTTCCGCCGCACGCCGCGACGGAAACGGCAGCGAGCGCCAGCGCCGCCCGCGCGAGTTCGCGTGGGGAGTACCTAAGCTGTGCCATAGGGCGCAAGTCGAACAAGCGCGCGCGGGGGTGTCAACAAGATTAACAAACGCGGCGATGCGGCAGCGTGGCAGCGTGGCAGCGTGGCAGCGTGGCAGCGTGGCAGCGTGGCAGCGTGGCAGCGTGGCAGCGTGGCAGCGTGGGAAGTCAGTCCGATTCGGCGCCGAGCCAGTCGGTGCGGACGTCGGGCCCGAGCTTGGCGACGATCTCGCCGCGGAAGCGCTTCTTGAGCTGGTCGGCGATCTGGCCCATGCGCTGCTTGGAGACGCCGAAGCGCGCCCCGAGCACGCCCAGCGCCACCGGCTCCTCGGCGGCGAGGTGCTCCAGCCAGACCGCGCGCTCGCGGTCGTCCTTCAGCCCGTCGCGGAAGCCGGCCACCAGCTTCTGCATGGTGCTGGCGAGCTCGGCGCGCGCCGCCTCGACCTCGGGCGACTGGCCGCCGCCCGACACCCGTTCGGACAGCGCGTAGCCCTCGTCGCCGGCCGGGTCCCCCGGCCGCGGGTCGAACGGCACCTCGCGTGACTCGAGGTGCGCGCGGACCTCGTTGAGGTCTTTTTCGTCGACGTCCAGCTTCGCGGCCAGCAGCCTGGGCGTCACGTCGATCCCCGCCGCGATCAGCTTTTGCCGCTCCTTCTCCAGGCGGAAGAACAGCTTGCGCCCCGCGCGCGTGTTGCCGACGTGGATCAGGCGCGAGTTCGTCATCAGAAAGCGCAACACGTAGGCGCGGATCCAGTAGGCGGCGTAGGTCCCGAAGCGCGGCCCCAGCTTGGGCTCCCAGCGCTTGACCGCCTCCATCAGCCCGACGCTCCCCTCCTGGAAGAGGTCGAGGATGTTCGCCCAGGCGCGGCGGTACTGGTACGCGATCGAGATGACCAGCCGCAGGTTGTGCACGACCAGCGTGCGGGCGGCGTTCAGGTCGCCGCGCTCGCGCGCCGCGACGCCCAGCGCGCGTTCTTCCTGCTCGGACAGCCGCTTGTAGCGCTTGGCCTCCGCCAGGAAGCGGCCGACCCCGTCGCGGACCGTGGACAGGCCGGTGCCGGCGCGGCGGCCGGCGCCAAGCCGGGCGGCGGCCTCGTCGGGATCGAGCAGCGCGATGGCGCCCTCCCCGTCCCCGTCCCGCTCGCCGCCGTCCGCGCCTGCCGTCTTGCCAGCCCCATCGCCCTCGGCGTCCTGGGGCAGATCGGCGATCTCATCGTCGCCAGCCTCCGCGCGCTCGTCGTCGTCCGCGCGCTTCTGCTCGGGCTCAGCGGCGGGCTGGTTGCGCTTTTCGTCACGCTTGGGCATGGCGGGGCGTCTCGGCACGGAGCAT
>Ga0207428_10002053_pt1 | contig 20313 bp, 8 predicted proteins | sample RhiMethybrSRZTD1_FD_187600 | JGI IMG/M metagenome (GOLD analysis project Ga0207428, IMG submission 187600) | Populus rhizosphere microbial communities from Tennessee, USA - Rhizosphere MetaG P. TD hybrid SRZTD1 (SPAdes) (version 3) | ecosystem: Host-associated > Plants > Roots > Rhizosphere >...
ACTCGCAATCAATCCGATGGTCCGGGGCGAGAAGACGCCAAGCCCATTTAGCAGATAGGCCAGATGCACCGGCAGGACGTAAAATGCGATGGCGGTAATCAGCGTAAGCCCGCAGATGCAAAATAATAGTAACGGGCGAAATGGAAGCGCCGGCGCGCCTCCAGGCGTCGGCTCGGGTTCAGCCTCTGTTTTTCGCTTTCGCTCGGGCTCCCACAGATAGATCTGCGCCAACGGCGCGAGCAGCAGGCTGACGCCGTATGCCCAGAATGGAGCGCGCCAACCCAATTCACCTAAGAGTCCTCCCACCAGAAGAAAGAGCGAGGCCGAAAGAGTCGTGTAGGTCGTTTGCAGGGCCAGGTACTTGCTCCGTCTCGCCCCTTCATAATAGTCCCCGATCAACGTCGTGCAGCAAGTCATGATCACGGCTTCCGCCAATCCCACTCCGGCGCGGCTCACAATAATGGAATATAGAGAATCGAGCCAGAGCGGCGCCGTTCCGAACGCCGCATAGAGCACGAGGGCGATCACCAGCGGGCGCCGGCGTCCCAGCAGATCGACCATCGCCCCTGCAAAGGGCGCCAGAATCGCAATGAAAAGCGCCGGAATCGTCAGCGCAATCGGCGCCCAAAATTCCACTCTCGGAACTCCGGAAAAGCTCCTTTGAATCTCAGGCAATATCGGCGCAATCAGCAGCCCGCCCATAATCGGCATGCAACTTCCGGCCATAAGCAGGAAGGCATGGATAAATCGGGGCGACCTCTCTTCTTTTCCTGAACGATCATTTTCCATCTAGGTTACCAAGTTTTCAGTTTCAGTTTTTCTGGCAGAGCCGGTTTTTGTCGCGCATGCGTTTAAACGATGTCAATGCGCCACAAAAGATCACAAAGAAGACACAAAAATCACATATCTCTATGTGATCTTTGTGTCTTCCTTTTGCGCTCTTTGTAGTGAATTCCTATCAGTATTTCAGTTTGACGGCAAACTGGATCTGTCGTGGATTGAAGACATCGCGCGGAGTACCGAACCCGGGGGCCGGAGGCAGGTTCAGATTGGCCCCACCGTAGAACGTGTTGATGTCCCGGATGTTAACTCGGTTGAAGAGATTGAAGAAATCAATGCTGAATTCGCTACTCAATCTTTCCGTCATTTTGATCGGTCGCGCGACACGCACATCAACCGAGGCAAAGCGCGGACCAATCAGCGTGTTGCGGTTGAGATTCCCCGGACGATCCGAGAGCGGGTTGCCGTCGCCGTTGGCGTCGAGTCCGGCAAAGACGGTGAAGGGTCTCCCGCTCTCGACCGCCACCAGCGAACTGAACTTGAAATCCCGCAGCCAGGGCACGCTCTTCGGTACCTGCTCGAGTAACGAGAGAGTGAACCGATGAGCTATATGCTGGCGTGACAGCGCCCACTCGCTCACCCCCGGAGCTTCGTTGTCAGTTATGCTACTCGGCGCATCGGTCCCGCCGTCTGACATCGTCTTCGAGAAGGTGTAGCTTCCATGAATCCCCAGCCCGAGACCGAATCGCCTCTCGACCTCTAATGTACCGCCATGATAGGCCGAGTCTCCAATGTTGGTGATTAAGGAGATGTCGCCCAATTCGCGGAATCTCCGCGCCCCGAAGAATGTTTTGCCAGGCGTGAGCTGTGAGCCCGGAGGAGGAGGCGTCGCCACCCCATTCAGGTTAGCTGTAAGTCCCACTAGCTTCACCCCATGCACGAACAGATATCCGGCCGTCACCGCCACGCCGCCTGGGAGTTCTTGCGACAACTGCAGGCTCGCCTGCTCGCTATAGGGGTTATCCAGGTTCCCGTCCAACCCGATATTGAGCGTCGGATTGCCCACCGTCGGCGTCTGTCCGGTTGTCAGGAAGTTGATCGCCGCCCCTTGTGCCGGAGGGCCCCCCACGATCGTCTCGATAAAGCGGCCGCGTAAAGGGGTCACTCCAGGCAACAGCACCGACGCATTCGGCATATCGCCACGGCTATTAAACTCGGCCGTGGCGAAACCCTGCCCGACCGTTCCCAACCTGTCGTTGAAAAGCCCGAATCCGGCCCGCACAACTCCCTTCGGGTTCCAACTGTAGGCCAGCCCGATGCGCGGCTGAACATTGTTATAATCGCGATTCGGAGTATAGCGTGAAGGATAGCCCTCGACGTCATATCGCACGCCCAGGCTCAAGCTCAACTTCGGCGTCACCTTCCATTGATCCTGGACGAAGCTTCCATAGATGCTGTGATTGAGCGTGAAATCGGTGGTGTTTGCGTAGACATTCGGCAAGGACTGAGTAAACGGCACAGGCACCTGAAAACCTATCGGCGAACCCGTCAAGGTCGGAAAAAAGAAGACTGCCGGGCCGATGGTCGGATTCGGCGGCCCCGGCGGCAGCGTCGGCCTGAAGTTCAACAGCCGGGGCAGCGTCGGAAAGATGATCCGCGCCGGGAAGAACAGATTCCACGTGGTACGGTCACGCAGATAGTTATAATCCCCTCCGAACTTAAACTGATGCGCGCCTATGGCATAGCTGAAGTTGTCCGTCGCTTGAATGCGGTCTTCCCGATAGTATTCAAAGTCAGTCGGGTTCCTGCCCATCGTCAAGAGGGTGGCAACCTCGATCGTCGGCTCTTGGATGTTGGACGGAAAATCGAATTCGCGCCTTGCCAATTGCAATCGCGCCTCGTTCGAGGCTCGCGGCGAGAGCGCTGAAATGAAAGTTCCTACCACCGCCTGGTCGGTGACATCGTTGTCGCGGGCGGTCGATGAAAGGGGGGCCGAGCGGCTTCCGAGACCCAGAAAGTTCTCGTTATCCGCTATCAGAAAATTGTAGCGCAGGGAGAGGGCGCTCGCCCCAATCACCTGGTCGACCTTCGTCAGGAATTGATCGTACCTGTTCGAGCGGACCTGATTGATCGTCTCCGGCGCCAGATTGAATGCGGAGCGGAAGGCGTTGATCGCCGTCATGTTTTGCTGGATCACCTGCGCGAAGCGATTGTTTTCGTCGCGCCGCTGACCTTCATAGTTGACGAAATAGAAGACGCTGTCTTTCTTGATCGGCCCCCCGATGGTCGCCCCATACTGGTTCTGCCGCAACGCATCGGCGCCGGGAGTATTGAGGATCGATCTCGCATTGAGCGCGTCGTTGATCCCGAAATAGTAGACCGATCCGTTGATATTATTGGCGCCCGAACGGGTGATGATGTTGACGAAGCCGCCCAGGGCCCGCCCGTATTCGGCCAGGTAGGTTGAATTGAGCACGCGAAACTCGCTGGCCGCCTCCTGCGACGGCGTCGCGCGCGGCGTTCCGGTGAGGGTCTGAACGTTATCGGCTCCGTCCACCTGGATCAGGGTGCTGAGTTCAGACTGGCCGGCGAATGACAGGCGCGGCACCGCGACAGACCCGATGCCGACATCCGGCTCTTTGAACGGGCCACCATAGATCTGCTCACGTCCGAGCGCGACCCCGCTCGAGAGTTTGACAAAGTCCACGAAGTTGCGCCCGATGTTGGGCAGTCCTTGAATCTCTCCCTCAGCGACGACGCGGCTCACGTCGGTCTTGTTGGGCTCCGTCAATGGATTCTGCACATCGATGTTCACCATGTCGGAGATCCCGCCCACTTCCATCTGCACATCTTTGACGGTCGTGCCGCCGACGTTCAGTATCAGATTTTTCTGTATCATCAACTTAAAGCCCTCCGCCTGGACCTTAAGCTCATAGCTGCCCGGCTCCAGCAAGGTGAATATATACCGCCCCTCCTTGTCGGTCGTGTCCTGACGAGCCTTGCCGGTCGCGTTGTTTTTGAGGGTGACGGTCGACTCCTTTATTACCTGTCCTTGCATAGTCTGAACCACTCCCGAAAGCGTAGCTGTCGGAGTCTGTCCAAAACCGATGGCGACCGCCATCAGCAGCAGGAGCAATACGGCCGATTTTGAGAAGAGAACGCTTATTTTCTGCTTGGTCATAATGATCAGCTCCAAATGTTTCATTTTGAAAATTGATTCTAGGGACTACTTCTAAAATTGAAAGTCAGGACGCCCTGCACCTTGATCGGCTCGCCGTTGACTGTGGTCGGTTTGAAGACCCATTTAGATGCGGCAGCGACCGCCGCGGGGCGCAAAGCCTGGTGGCCGCTAATGGCCTTGGCATCGATGACACTCCCCGTTTCCGAGATGGTGACCTGCACCCTGACCATTCCGAATGCCCTCATCACTCTGGCAGTCGGCGGGTAGATCGGTTCCACTCTGGTGATCGCGTTCCCTTCCAAAACTTCGTCTACTACCTGTTGGATAGATTGTGGCGGGTTCAGCGAAGGAGGAGAACTTTGAGGTCGGTTAGGCGGCGGTTCTGGCGGCGGCTCTTCGATCTCTGTAAGCCCGCCAAACTCTTCTCCGTGCCCCGGCGTCGCGAGGGGCAGCAATACGTTATTTGCCGCAGACATGATGCTGGGCAGATTCAACTCCGGCAGTACGACCGAGGGCCTCTTGGCTAATTCCCCTGGCGCCGACAGTAGATTCTGCAGATCGCGAAGCCGTTGGATCGGACGCAATTGATCTTTCTGCTGGATCACGCCGAAACGAAATGCAGGGGGGCCGGTCAAACCTTTTTTGAAGGTCCCGACTGCGATCATGATAATGACCTTGCGTCCGTCAGGTAAGATCGTGTTGACCTCTACACAGGCACGCGCGTCCCCAGTACCATTGACAGTCGTCTCTACCTGTTCTCCGCACTCGCTCAGTTGCCAGAGCACACCGGTTTTCCGCCCGACGACCTTTTCATGCCAATCGGCGAAGGAGATATCAGGTAATTCGGTGTCTAGCGCAGAAGCGATAGTTCGCTGAGTATCAGCGATCGCTTGCTTTTCTAGTGACACCTGGTTGGTCTGGGTCAAAGTCAATAACAGGGAGAGCGTCATCAAGATTGACAGATTCATGTGACACTTTTGATTATCTGATTTACGGCGGATTGTTGTGGAGGATTATAAGAAGGGAGAACTATGGGACATATCGGCAAGGGTCCAAATCAAAATATTTGCCGAACAGCCCAAAAACTAGGGGATTCCCTCCTCGCCGCTCTGGGCAGCGATTTCCAAAAGTGGACCACAGCGAGTGAACCACAACGAGTGAACCACAACATTGCCGTTTGTTTTTCCAAGCGGGCCCAGTTGCTAGCTTTCGGGGCAATCTGTTTTTTTTTACGACTCACCAGGCGCAAAGGCCTACTCTAGATCAATGAGATCAAGATAGCGTTACAGCGTGTTTGGCGGTAAGTAGTTGGAAACGTTATCTCGCGACTAATCTGGTTTAGAACTCAGATTTAAATCGGAAACAATCTACCCTCGCCTCACTTGGCTGTCAACACTTAAAGTAACATCTGTAGGTCTGGGAGTAATAACCCTGCCCTCAAAAGTCCTTAAATTTTGAGCATGACGTAAAAGGGGGATGATCTTGCGTATTTTGCAAGATTTTTTTTTACCGTGTACCGCCTGAACTCATAGAGGGTCCAAGCGTTGGTATGACCTGCACTATAGTCGTATATAGCGCGCGGGGCAAGTGGTGAATGGAGGCGGTCGTTACTTTAAGTCCTGTCTTGATCCACATACAACAGCAAATATGAATATCTCCCCTGAAGACTTGTATTTCCGCAATGCGCTCGATGTCACAACTGAGGAACTGATCGGAGCTACACACACCGCAAAGCTATCATCGGGTTCACCTTCGCGGACCGTCGCGCGGGTAACCAGCAAGCCATCAATCCGGCGATCGCAAGGCGAGAAGATTCCTGGCTGGTGGCGGAGCGGCAAATTGGCGCCGGGAACTGTACGCAGGCTGGCTACGGGGCTTTTGTTGAGTTTAGGATGGAGCAAGCCCGAGCACAAAACCCGTGGAAAGTCGCCGTGACGAGCCAAGAAGACGAGCTTTGAACCACGAGAGCGGTTCAAATGACATTTGCTTCGATGCCTACGGGCAGCTACTTATCATCGTAAGGGCCGCGGCGTCCTTCACCGCCAGAGAGCAGTTATTGCTGTGAGGCTGGCTCACTTCGAAATCCGCCTGTGTGACTGAGCCTCCGCTGTCCACCACTCATGAATACAATATTGTCATCCGGATTGCGGTCAATCAGCTTGTTGTAGGGATCAATGCCGGCGCGCGCAGGTAACCGGTCAACCGTTACTTCGAATTCCATTTCAGGCTGTGCGATTCTGCGCTTGGCCAGGAACAGCGCCTTTTCGTTCTTCCCGGCGCCGGCGAAGACGCCGATGTCCACCATGTCGTCGATCCAAATCTCTTTCTCGGCGCCCAGGCCGTCGGCGCGCAGTTTCTTCGCGGAGACTTTGATCTTCACGACATACCCATTTTCCGGCGTCTTTCTCCATGTCGCCTCGACCGCGCTGAAGTCGTAGAGCGTGATCGTCTCGAAAAGATCGCTGATGATGTATTTCAATTCGTCCGGGGTGGCCTCTCGCATTGCGTCCACAAACTCGATCGAAGTTGTGTAGGGCGCTTCCTGAAACTTCACTTTCTCGAGGTATTTCCTCAAGGCCGCGTTCAACCGCTCCTCGCCGATGTAATCCTTGAGCGCGTACATCACCAGGCTGCCTTTGTGGTACCAGACGTAAGGTTCTCTTTGCACCCGTGAGATCGGCTGCTCCTTGCGCCGCTCCTCGGAGCGACCGCGCAGGTAGCGGTCGAGTTCATGTCTCAGATACTTTCGGATGTTATGCGGGCCGACCTCCTTCTCCATGACCATGAGCGCCGAATACTCGGCCATCGACTCTATGAGCATACTCGACCCTTGCGCGTAAGCTCCAAAGACCTGATGTCCCCACCACTGGTGGGCCAACTCGTGCCCGGTCACGTAAAACGGGACATCCAGGTCGTCTTCATGCGATGCGTGCGCGATAAAGCCGATGCCCTCGGAATAGGGTATCGTGTTAGGGAATGATTCCGCGAAGGATCGGTAGCGCGGGAATTCCAGAATGCGGAACTGCCGAAACTGATACGGGCCGAAATGTGTGGTGAAGTAATCCAGCCCTTTCTTCGTCGATTCGATCATCCTCGCGACGTTGTATTCGTGCTTGCGGTCATAGTAGACCTCAATGCTTACGTCGTTCCACTTATCCCGCCTGACCTCGTACCTACCGGAGATGAACGAGTAGTGGTTGACTATCTTAGTGTCGCCCATGTCATAGGCGAAATAGCGCCGACCGTTCTCTATCCACTCGCGCTGCAAATAACCCGGCGCGATCGCGATCTGATCGGGCGATGAGCTGACCACACATTTAAAGTGGATCCAGTCGGAGTCGTTCGAGAAGATGCTTAGGTTGCGCGCCTTCGGGTCTTCTGGCGAAGGCATATCGGGCGCCGGCCCCAACCCCTGATCGCTGCGCTCGTCGTCCTCGTTCAGTTCGAAATCCCGGTTGTAACCGATAACCGGAAAATAACCTCTGTCGAAGAATGTGCCATTGTAGGCGAATTCCGGCCTCTCTCCGCCGTCACGGAACCCGTTGTTCTCGTAGGCGACATTGAAGTCCATCCGCAGCGACTCCGCCGGTTTGAGCGGTTCGGCGAACTGGTAGATGTGATAGCCGAGTTCCTTGTCCGCAAGGGTCTCTTTGAACTGCCGGTCGAACGAGAGCTTCTTCAAAGATTCGTTTCCGTCGATAACGTGCAGGTCCGTGATAGGCTGATCAGTCTTATTGATCAGCGTGAACACTCCGGTCGCGGCGAATGACCGTCGTTCGGGGAAGATGTCGACTTTCAGGTCGACCGCGGTGATTTTGGGTTGCGGGAGCCCTTCGTACTTTTTGTACTGCTTCTCATACTTCGCCTGTTTGACCCGACTGGAATCGGAGTCTTCGTATTTATTCACCCGGCGCGTGTTGTGATAAATGTAGCCGCCGATGACGATGAAAGCCACGGCGAAGGCGATTCCGACGGCGTTGATCGGAAAGCGGAAACGATCCGCAGCCCGCTTCAGCCGCGAGCGCAAATCCAAGCTTGTCCCGCGCCGCGTGGCCATCACTGTCACTACTCCCACCACCCCGTGGAAGGCCAACCAGTAGAGCGTGAACCACACGGTCGGTTTGACGAAATGGCCGTAGCCGTTCATGTCAGAGTATGTGTAATCGGGCGTCTCGCCGAATTGGTACAGACGGCTTTCGAATCCATACTCGGCGATGGCGACCTGCGCGATAACAATTCCGATCAACAGGGTGTGACCGAGGAACTTGTTCGGCGCCAGAGTATGCAGAAAAAGGGCGAAGATCGAAAGCTGAATCAACGCCGCCAGCTCTATCAGAAACAGCTCTTTAAAGTAAATGCTCAACTCAAAGTTGAAATAGCCCTTCAGCGCCTGCATCGCCACGCCCGAAAGCATCAGCATGGCGATCAACACGACCTGCACGATCGTCAAAACGACGAGATGGCTGGCTACGTTGATCCATCCGGGGATTGGAAGCGCGTCATGAATCTGATCGTACTTTATCCCGCGCACCTTCCAGACCAGTTCACCGGCGTAGAACATGGTGATGACAACCAGGAATAGAAGGGACAGGCTCTTTATCATGTCGGCCATCAGATAGGTCACCGGGTAGACAGGCGTGTCAAATATCCTGCCGGCATTCCAGCCCCCGATAAGAACGACCAAGACGCCGATCAGCGCGATGATGATGAACGGAACCTCTTTGACGATGGAAATAATGTGAATCCGCGTGAGCGCCAGTAATTGCGCCAGGGTCGCGCGGCTGTCGAATCGTTGTTTAACCGCAATGGCGGCTGGCTTGAACGCGGGCGGGGCTTTTTCTTTGGCGCCTTCAACCGAACTCTTCCGCGCGTATCTGATCAGTGTCTCGGCCGAGAAAGGGAAGCCAAGAAAGGCAACCGCCGTGGCCAGCGCGCCGACGCCGAGCCAGAGCAATCTGTTCCAAGCCATCACCCCGGCGAAAGGGATGGTCATCGTATTCTTCTCGGCGATCGTCCAGTAACGCGACACATACTGGAATGAGCTTATTCCCAGCGGGTCTATGAACGCCGCCAGGCCCTCAGGAATACTGGACATCAGCAACTGTAAGATCAGTAGGGCGGCCAGGAAGACGAGGCTCTGCGCATAGATGAAGACTATGTTTCGCGTCAGCGCGCCGACCATAAAGAACAGCGCGCCGGCGAAGATAATTTCAGTTATCGAGAAGAGAAGGAAAGGTTGGACGTGAAACCAGAGGTTGATCGGGGCCAAACTTGCCTGATCAGCCCAGGGCATGAACTTTCCGGCTATCAACCCGAAGATGATTCCCGAAAAGATCAGCACGGTGATCACTAACGAACCGAGCAATCGCCCGCCCAGATAATCCCTCTTTTTTATGGGCGTTGTGAAGAAGAATTGATACGTGTCCTGCTCGAAGTCGCGGAGGATCGACATGCCGAAGATCGCGGGCATGAATACCAGTCCGAAGGTCGTGAGCCATACCATCAACAGCGATAAGTTGTATGGGCTGTTGACGAAAACTTTTCCGCCCTGGTCGTCCGGCCCGAAATCCCGCACGCTGACGGCGAAGAACGCCATGGAGAACCAGAGGGCAAAATAGACGTAGGTGGAAATCTGCTTGAGACGGAATTTGATCTCGAAGAGAAATAGCCCCCGGAACATCGCATCTCCTATGATTGGTTCGCCCCGTTTTGCGCGCCGTGATTGATCTTGAGAAAGTAAACGTCTTCCAGATCGGCTTCGACCGGCTGGAAGCTCGCGTCTGGTTGGTCCTCGCTGAAGACCCGAATCTCGGTTTTACCCGCAATCAGATGGGTCGAGAGCGTTTTGTGACTCGACATATAGCCCTCGAGTTCTTCCTTCGCGATAACTTTCTTCCAGACCATGCCATTAATGGCGTCAATGGCGGACTGAGGGTTGCCTTCGGCCAGCACTTCGCCCTGATGGATGATCGCCATTCGCGCGCAGAGTTCGCGAACGTCTGCAACGATGTGCGTCGAGAGGATGACGATCCCGTTCTCGCCGATCGACGCGAGCAGGTTGAGGAAGCGGTTGCGCTCGGTCGGGTCGAGTCCGGCGGTCGGCTCATCTACAATGATCAGTTTCGGATCGCCGATCAGAGCCATCGCGATCCCGAACCGTTGTTTCATCCCGCCGGAATAACCGCCGAGTTTTTTCTTGCGCACGTCGTAAAGGTTGGTCTGTCGCAGCAAACCTTCCACCAGGTCTTTGCGTTCGCCGCGGTTGACGACGCCTTTCATAATAGCGACATGGTCCAGCAGGTCGAGCGCGCTCATCTTCGGATAGACACCGAATTCCTGCGGCAGATAACCCAGGATTCGCCGCACGTCCTCTTTGTTTTTCAACACATCGAGGTCGTCCAAAAAGATACGGCCTTCGTCAGCCTCCTGCAGCGTGGCGATTGTTCGCATCAGACTCGATTTTCCCGCGCCGTTCGGGCCGAGCAATCCGAACAGACCGGTTGAGATGTCGAGCGAAAGATTTTTGAGCGCCTTGACGCCGTTCGGATAGGTTTTAGATAGGTTCGATATCTTTAGACGCACAGAGAGAGTCTCCGCTATGAAGTGATGGTGAATCCCGTCCGATTCATAATTCGTTTACTTCGGAGCTGTCAAGCTCTTTGGCCCTATCGGTGATTTCAAAGTATCCGATTTTCCTCCTCTTATTTCATGCGCCCCCGGATCACGCGAGCCGAGGGTGTTTGCCTAAAGGGAGGCCAGGCGGCCTCCCTTTAGAGCGATTATCAATTGGCTGTATGGGGTTACCGACAGTGGCGGGACGCGTAATTGCAAACTAGCGTGTCAAAAACAGCGACGGCCGTGACCGAAATCGCAGCAGCGTATGGAGTGCGGCGAGTCCTGATACTGCTGGCAAACTCCGGAAGAATAGTGGCGTGGACTTTAGCCTGCGCCTGCATCACATTCCCGCGTCGCGCGGACTAATGGTCTTTGAGAATTAAGCGCTACCAGCGGCGCGCCCGCGTCCTCGCGGGCAGGTATGTAGCCATGAGCCTGCCCGCGAGGACGCGGGCGCGCCGCAGCGCCTTTCCGCTTCAAGCCGGGCGTGATTTGGAGAGAATGCCAACTTCTCGCCGTTTCGCAGAACGCGCGTGTGGTTGATTTCTACTTGTCCGCGCGAACCAGGCGGACGCCAAACACGCCGGCGGTTTCATTTCCACCAGTGGCCTGGAAACGCACAGTCACTTTTTGTTTGCCCCGCGCCAACTCAGCCGGAATCGCGTACTCGACATCGAAAAAGCTCTTGGTCGGGCTGCCGGGACGATGTCGTTCGATGCGCTGTTCGCCGACACGCGTGTCGTCCACCAGAATTTCAAACGTCCGGGTCGCGCGCTCTTCGCCGTGGTAGGTCACAATCAGCTTCAGCGGTTGAGCCTCGCCTACGGGCAGGTCGAAGGAAAACCATTTGCGAGCGCTGCGACCGGGGCGGCCTCCGATGCGCACGGGCATTGTCTCTTCGCCTCGCTGGTTGAAATCGCGTTCGGAGTATACCTCGCCCGGTTGATCCACAAATGCGACCGTCGCGGCTTCGAGCTTGCGCAGACGTTCCTGCGCGGCGAGCAATTCGGCGGACTTCTTCTCCCACTCGGCCGGAGTGAACAGGTCAAAGTAAATCGAGTACGTGCGACGGTGCAGGCGGTAAAACGGCGCGAGGTCCACATCCTGTTCGCGCCCGACGCCGGCGGTGCGGAAATTGCCCGGTTTGTCCGTCACGGCTTTGATCCATTCGGACAACGGACGGTCGGCGGCCACGAGCGCGGGGATGCGAATCGGTTGAGCAGGCGGTCGCGCGCCGGCTTGCGCCTCAGTCTGTTGTCCGCCACGGCGGCGTTCTCTTTCCGGCCCCAAATCACCGGCCAGCGCGATCGGCCCCCACATTATCGCGGTCACACGCTTGTTATCGGGCAGCGGTTCCAGCCACAGCGTCTTCGGCAGCGCCACCGCGACGGCGTCGCCCGTCTTCCATTTCCGCTTGAGTTCGACGTAGGAGCCGGGAGCAGGAAGCTGTTTGACGGTCTGGCCGTTGACTTTGACCGCGAAGCCTTCGCCCGCCCACGAGGGGCGGCGCAACGCCAGCGTGAATTGTTTGGGCGCTTTGAGCGTCAGCTTCAAACTGGCCGATTCGCCCTCGGGAAAGTTCGTGTCCATCGCCAGGTCAACGCCCGACGATTCCCATTTGGCCGTGGACGGCGCGTAGATGTTGACCCACAACTTGTCGCCCGATTCGTAATATAGCCCGTCGCCGTGCAGCGCGTGACTTTCCATGCCGGAACCTACGCAGCAGGTGAAGCTGCGGAACATGTCCTGATACTCGCGCTGCACGCCGCGCCCGACCGGAACCATGTAACAGGTTCGCCCGTCTTCCGCATCTATCGAACCGAGGATGTGATTGAAGAGCGCGCGTTCGTGGAACTCGGCGTATTTGATGTCGGGATGAAGCGCGAAGAGTTTCCGCGTCATTTTGATCATGTTGTAGATGTTGCAAGTCTCGGCGGTGCGCCCGTCGATGCGGTCGCTCAATTGATCGGGCGGGCCGAAATATTCGTCCTTGCCGTGGCCTCCCGTTGCGAAGCTGTGATGTTCAACGACTATGTCCCAGAAAAAATGCGCCGCCTCGCCGTCAGCCTTGTCGCCCGTGTACGTGTAGCGCGCCAGGTGACCTTGAATCTTCGGAACCTGCGTGTTGCCGTGCAATCCGGGCAATATGTTCTCGCGGCGCGCCAGCGGATCGAGCACGGCGCGGTGGTCGAAGCGGCGCGAAAGATCGAGCCAACGCTTGTCGCCCGTGTCGGCGTAAAGGTCGGCCAACACTTCGTTCATTCCGCCGAACTCCGTGTTGAGCATCTTCTGCAACTGCGCGTCGTCGAGTTTGGCGAGAATGCTTTCGGCCCAGACGGCAAATTTGATTTCGAGTTCGAGCGCCGCGCGATTGCCGGCGTAACGATAAGCGTCGCGCAAACCGGCATAAGTTTTGTGCAGCACGTACCACGGCGACCACAGCCCGTTCAGGTCAAAGCTCGCCGAGCGGATGTTACCTTTGGAGACTTCGATGAACTGCTCCTTGCCGTTCGCCAATGCGCCCAGGTATCCGTCGCCATGCTTGTCCTGAACCTCCTTCAATTCGCGGACGATGTAATCAACGCGCTCTTTGAAGCGCGCGTCGCCCGTCGCGGCGTACATCATGCTCGCGCCTGACAAATAGTGCCCGCCGATGTGGCCGGTCAGGTTTCTGCCGTCGCCGTCCCAACCGCCGTAAGGCTCCGCTTTAGGTTCCAGCCCTGCGCGCTTGCGATAAAACGCCAGCATCCGATCCGGTTCCAGCTTGAGCAGGTATTCCGCGTCCAGATCCTGCGCCCGTTTGAGCGGCCCGCCAGTCAGGCGAACGGCGGACAAAGGCAGCGGACGGGCGGCGTCGGGAACGACGCTTTTGATTTGCTGAGCTTGAACCAGGCCGGCAAAAACAATGGCGACGATTGCGAATTGAATAATCCTTTTTGTGGTTTGATCCAGCGACATTGGGAACTCCGCGGTTTAGTAAAAGTCTTAACTGGCTGGGCGTCCCAACCATTTTTGGAGGCGGCTTTTCTGCTCAGCCGAAGCGTCTGCGCGGATTTCAAGCCGCCAGGCGTTGGCGGGCTGCCGCTCCGCAGCTTGCGCAAAACTTAATCCGAACCAGTCGAGCGCTTCTGTGTAATCGAATTCTTCCACCGAGGAAGTGGCTTTCCTGAACCACTCCTTGAGATCAACGCCCGCCACGTCTTCCGCCGTCTTGCGAAATTGCTCCGGCGTGAAGCCGCGCGCCCCCGCATAACGTTTGTAGGCGAGCCGCATCACGCCATCCAGGCTCTTCCTGCCGCCCGTCACCCGTTGAATCCTCGCGTCCAGCAGGAAGCCTGCGACCGGCCCTTTGACGTAATAGCTGACCAGATTTTTCGTGTCGCGGCCCACGCCCGACGTCCCTGAGTTCCACACGTCGAGCGAAGCCTGTTCGAGCGTTTGTTTGAGCCGGCCGGGCGAGTTTTGCAACGACGATATGTTGGCCGAGAGCATTGAGAGAAATTCTTGTATGTCGCAGAGGCCGGCGCGCGCAACGATCAGATCGGCGCCGTAAGTCGTCAGCCCTTCTGAAATCCACAGACTGCTCGTTGACGGCGGGCGCTCGTAATCGAACGGCCCAAGTTCGACCGGGCGCAGCCTTTTGACGTTGAAGGCATGGAAATATTCGTGGCTGACGAACGAGAGCCAGCGCAAAGTCGGCGCCGCCATATTCGGCGAACTCGTGAGCAGCGTGGAGGCGCCATGTTCCAGACCGCCCCCACCCTGTCGAAACACGTTCAGGAACACGTAACGCTTGAACGGCAAGAACCCCCAATAACGTCGCGTCTCGCGCACGATCTTTTCCAGGTCTTTCGCGCCGCGCTCGCCATCCCATTTTTTGAAATCGCCCGCGTCCACGAGTTGATGTTTACTGCCTTCAACTTCGAATTCGCGCACGGACAAGGCGCCCGCGACGATCGGCGAATCAACGAGCGTGTCGTAATCGGCGGCGCGAAAGTGATTGGGCCGGCCGTCAGGCGCGGGGTCCAGCCCACTCATCGCGCGTTTCCATTGCGGAGCTAATTCCAGTCGGACTTCGTGCGGGCGGCGCGCCCGCTCGGCCAGCGTGATAAAAGCCGCCGCGCCGTTCAGCGCCAGCAAATCCTCGCTGACCCAATTGGTCGTGACCGAACGGCCGTTGCAAAGCAGTCGGTACGACACGATCACATTTGCCGCGCCCTTCGTTTCGATGCGCCAGCGATTCTTTTGCGGCTGCGTTACGGCCAGCGTCTCGCCGTCCGGCGCGCGCGCAGACAGGCCTTGCACGCGGCCGGCATAATCTTCGACGCGATAAAAACCGGGCGACCAGACAGGCATCATCAATTCGATCGTCGCCCCCCTTCCCGTAGGAAAGGCCGCTTCAACCTCGGCAATGCGCGTGTCAGGCGCGGGGAATTTTACGGTGTAAATGATCGGCTCGGCCGCCCGCGCGGTCCACACCAATCCCGACAGCGTTAGCGCCGCGGCCAGCCAGCGCAGGGGGAACTTCGGTTGTAGATGCTTGCGTTTTATTATCTCCCTTTTCCTCTTGCCATTCATAAAACGTGGAGCGGATTGCAAATCAATTTACGGCATACTGAGATGTCAGTACTGATCAGTACCGCGAGCGGTAGCGAGCGCGACCGGAGCGCGAAGCCCGCTCGCTATCGCTCGCAGTACTGATCCGGCCAGCCTTCCAGTATATGCAATTGCAATTCGCTCTAAAACGTGAATTGAACCCTGAACTGCACTTGCCTTGGAAGCGTCGTGGCGGTCGTCGTGCGGCCGAAGTTGGTGGCCGTGATGCTGACCGGAGTGACGCCGAAGGTTCCGCCGGTCGGCACTTCAAAAATCGGGTGATTGAAGGCGTTGACCAGCTCGGCGCGGAACTCCATCCGTAGTTTTTCCTTGATGATCGGCGCCACCTTCGCCAGCGACACGTCGGTGGTCACAAACCTCGGCCCGTACAGATAGACGAAAGAACCGAACTCGCCCGGAGTGATCGGCGGCGCGAGGAAAGCGCTGTTAGCGCGCCCGTCGCTGCCCGCCAGTTTCGGATCGAGGAAAAAGACATCCGGCCCTGAGCCTTTGAATACGCCGACCAGCTTTTGCAGGTCGGAGGCCGTCGTCGTTCCGCTCAAGACCACGCCCGCGTCCGATTGGTTGACGGTCATGCGACCGCTGCTCAGTTTGAACGGCAGACCGGATTGCATGCGAAAGATCGCGCCGACCGTCCAGCCGCCGAGCACGCCGTCGAGGACGCCGTTGTTCACAGAAAACTTGCGCCCACGCCCCACGGGCAGGTCGTAAGTCCCGAAGGCTTGCAGCACGTGGCGGATGTCGAAGGTCGAAGGTCCGTAATCCAACCGCCGATTGCGCAGCGTGGCGAAATTGCCGATGTTGTCCACGTTCTTGTTGTAGCGGTCATTCATCGCGTGCGCCCAGGCGTAATTCACGTTCATCGTCAGTCCGCGCGTCAGCCGCTGGCGGAACTCGATCTGCAAGGCGTTGTAGTTGGAGAACGAATTGTCGCTCAGCACATTGGCATTTCCAATGAAGGGATTGAGTCTGAACAGATTGATCGGAAACTGTCCCGGCGTGTTGAACCCAAGACCGGCGCAGGGGCCGAAGCCGTTGCCAACCAGACGGCAAAAATAAGTCGAGGTCGTGGCGAGGGTATTTGCCAGCGCCCCGGCCTGACCGGTCTGAAGCTGGGTGATGAAAGAGGGGTTTCCGAAACCCTGTCCGGGGGACAGGCCTGCGAACGCGGCGTCGAAAATGGGCGTCGCGGCCTGCCCGGTGAGATTGTTGTTGGCGAAGGTCTGTCCACTCCCGTTGGCGACATTGGCATCGAGGTTCCGCTTCGCCTGGATGAATTGATTCAGGAATCCGTTCTCGATGATGTTGGTCTCGTTGATATTGAACGTGTGCCACAACCGCACGCCGCGATTGCCTGCGTAGCGTACTTCCAACACCGTTCCTTGCCGCAGTTCTCGTTGAATACCGGCCGACCAGGTCTGCACGTAAGGCGCCCGGATGTTCGGGTCAATCGTGGAGATGTTGGTGTTGCTAAAGGTGAAATTCGAGAGCGCAAGCGGGAAGCTGAAGTTCGCGGGAAAGAGCTTGAAAGCGGGAAGTGGCGCGCCCAGCGTCAAAGTGCCGGGCGCGAAATCAACGCCGGGCACGAGGTTGCCCGTTTGGCGCAAACCCGGATTATTGCCCGCGTTGTTGGTGAAATTGAGCAGCCCTTCGGCATAATAGCTGATCGAATAACCGCCCCGGAAAACCGTCTTCCGGTCGCCGAACGCGCGCGCCAGCCAACCTTGTTGAAAACTCGGATTCCAGGCCACGCCGAGATGCGGCGCGGGGTTGACCCAATCCCGATTGTAGGCGTGCGAACGCTGAAAGATGGCAGGGTTGGCGATCCCGCCGAGCGAACCCGGTTTGAAAAAGTTGGGCAAATTGCCGCTGCCGCCCGAAGGACCAAACAGGTCTTGCAAAGTCGGGCTGGTGTAAATGTCGTTTGTGTTGAAAACGTCGCCCTGGAAATCCCAACGCAACCCGTAATTGAGCGTCAGCGAGCGACTCGCGCGCCAGGAATCCTGTGCGTAAAGGCCGAAGGAAGTCTGGCGCTCGCGGATGATGACGGATTGATCGTCCGCAAACTGCCTGGTCTTCTCGTCCACGTTGACGGATTTAGCCACGCTGGAGACGCGCCCGGTCAGCAGCGCGTAAAGCGCCAATGCGTCATTGCGCGCGTCGTTGCTGATGCTGGGGAGCGTCGTGGCGTTGAAGATCGCGTTGATGGGATCGTTGCCGACGACGCCGAACGAAAAGCGCGGCGTGCCGGCGTCGCCGAGCGTGCCCTGATGCACGACCGAGCGCATGTAATTGCCGCCGAAGCTGAAAGAGTGATTGCCGCGCTGATAGAAGAAATTATCCGCTAAGTTGTATATTGGATTGTTGCGCGGCTGGAAGGTGGTCCCGAAACCCAAGCCATTGGTCGCTTCCAGCCCGCTCGGCAGGTTGAGGGGGAAATTCATCAGCCGGGGCTGGAAGAGGCTGCGGTCGTAGCCGATGTTGAAAGTCTCCTGATTGCTCTGGATGCCGAAATTGAACTCGTTGACGATGTTCGGACTGATCGTCCAGGTGGCGCTGGCGTTGGCGATGTAGGGATTGGAGATTTGCCCGACCGACTGTTCCTGCGTAAAAACGCCGGGCAGAACCGTCCCGCGAAAACCCCGCGCGTTCACGTTCCGGTTATAAGTGTCGGAGACGCTCACACGAAGCTTTTCTGACGCCTGATAATCAAAGCGCGCCGTCATAAATTGGTTGGTGACGGGCGACGGCGCGACCCAGCGCAGCCGGTTGCGAATCAGATCGAAGCTCGAGAGCGCGCCCGCTGAAGTTGACGATTGAATCTTCTGGAGTTGCGCGCCGATGATCGGATTGACGGCGTTCTGCCCGGCAATCTGCAGCAAATTCACACTCCGCGTCAGGCCGTCAACGCCGACGTAGCTGAAGACGCCGGTCTGGGCGGCGGGCGTCAGGACGCGGGCTTCAAAGTCCGCCGACTGTGGGGTCTTCACGTGGGCATAACTGACGAAGAAGAAAAGTTTATTTTTGACGATCGGCCCCCCAAGTGTCCCGCCTTGATCGTTCTGGATGAACACGGGCCGCTTGATACTGCGCGCGTTGTTGAACCAGTTGTTGGCGTTGAGGGCCGAGTTCTGATGCTGCCAGAAGACTTGGCCGTGCCAGGCGTTCGTGCCCGACTTTGTGACGAATTGAATTTGAATCGCGCCCTGTCCGGTGCTGTTGGCGCCCAGGTTCGAAGTGGCGATCGTGACCTCCTGCACGCTCTCCAGGCGGGGTGTGACGAAGGCGAAGAAGCTGGTGCCGCCGCTCTTGAAACGCTGGGCGTTGTTGTTGATCCCGTTGAGCGTGATGTTGAGCGACCCACCCGGAAGGCCGTTGATGGTGCTGTCGCGCGCGGTCACGCCTTGCTGCGCGCCCGAAGACAGCAACACAAAGGGCAGCGCGCTGCGGCCAGGCAGCGGCAGGTCTTGCAGATATTTCTGATCCACCGTGTTGGCGATTGTGTTGGCGGTCGTCTGCAGCACTTGCGCCCCGCCCAGCACTTCGACGGTCTGGGTGACGGCGCCGACTTTCATAACGATAGTTTGATTGGTCGTGCGCGCCGCGTAGATGATGATGCCTTTGTAAACGGTCGTATCGAACCCCTGCTTGCTGACGGTCAGGGTGTAACTGCCCGGCGACAGGGTCGGAAAGACAAAGCCGCCGTCGGCGCTGGCCGCGGCGGCCAGCACGGCCTTGGTGTCTTCATTTTGTAACTGCAACTCGACGCCAGGTACGACTGCGCCCGATTGATCCTGCACGGCGCCGACCAGTTGTCCGGTTGTGGCGACCTGGGCCGGAACAGTAAGCGCCAAAACAGTCCAGAGCATCCCTAAACGAAGCGATCTTTTCGCGGTCCTTTTCATGGTTACCTCTCTTATTGGCGTGATCAATGACTTCAGCGACCTCACAGATCGAAAAGCCATCCAGATCGGATTCTGCACAGGATTACGTCCTGGAACTGCGTTGTCTTGGATGAATGTAAGGAGTCTTGAACCAGATTAGCGGCGTGGCGACCTGGCGGATAGTCCGCGACCTTGGCGCCTCCAGGCTACTGGACTAGGATGGCAATGACTCGGACTAGAGAGGTTTGCAAATCAGTAGGGGCAGACCTACGTGTCTGCCCCGGTGGTTATGTGTAACCCCAAACCGGGACAGACACGTAGGTCTGCCCCTACCGTATACGCGATTACAAACCGCCTAAAGAAGGAGGATTCCGATTATTCACTGTCGTTGAAACGAAGGAGACAAAATTGATGAAATGCCTGACAATTTTTTTGAATAGCGCGCTGGTCGCCCTTTTAGCCGTTGGCGCGATGGCCCAAACGAGGCCTGACTTTTCCGGTCGCTGGTCGGGCGAACCGGCGCCGGCGGGCGACGGACAGCGAGGCGCCAGTGGAGAGCGCATTGGCAATATGGGAAGCGGCTGGGGGTCTAACATCACCATCTCACAAACGGCGGAACGGATGACGGTCGAGTACGCGTTCTTCGCGCGCGGCGATATGCAGCCACCGCTGAGGTTCGTCTTCGCGCTCGACGGATCGGAGACAAAGAACTCGGTAATGATGGGGCGCGGCAATCAGACGCAAACCTCGAAGACCGCGTGGGAAGGCGACAAGCTGATCATCACAACGACGCAGAGCTTTGATCTCCCCGGAACCGACCAGCCGCTGACGAGCGAAGTCAAACAGACGCTCGCGCTCGAATCGCCAACATCGTTGATCATCGAAACGACGCGGAGCGGCGTGTTGGGCGGCCCTTCCTCAACGACGCGGACGGTGTACAGGAAACTCTAGTCCCGTCGCTGCGGCGCATAAGGATCGGGCGCGTTTGGCGGGACGTGCGGGTAACGCTCGGTCGTCGCCATAAAACCGGCGACGATTTTGTCCATCACGCTTTGCGCCCACGGGTTGGCGTCCTTAATGTCGGATTCCTCTTTTGGGTCGGAGCGAAGGTTGAATAGCCGCATCAACGGCGGCGCGGGCGTGCGCGGCTCCTGCATAAATACGTAGTGCAGCTTCCAATCCTTCCACTTGACCGCGCGCAGCTGGAAATCGGCAAAGAAGATGACGCTGTCGCGG
>Ga0207428_10002055_pt1 | contig 20307 bp, 14 predicted proteins | sample RhiMethybrSRZTD1_FD_187600 | JGI IMG/M metagenome (GOLD analysis project Ga0207428, IMG submission 187600) | Populus rhizosphere microbial communities from Tennessee, USA - Rhizosphere MetaG P. TD hybrid SRZTD1 (SPAdes) (version 3) | ecosystem: Host-associated > Plants > Roots > Rhizosphere >...
CACTACCCGCATCGACGATCCGGCGCGGACTGCGGTTCCTCCGGAAACAGGCGCCGCCGCACCACGGCCGCGTCCGCCGCGTCCGCCCGGCAGTTCCCATGCAGCCGACGAATACCCCTGGAACGACGGATCACCAGAGGGCGGCTGGGTGGCGCCAAAGTGGAAGAGGCGCGTCTGCTGCCCGGTATCCGTCTCGAGCTTCAGCGTGCTGTCGTCGTCCCACGAGATTCGCAGGCGCCCGGGAAGGTGCATGATGCCGCCGGCGCCGTAGGCTCGGCACGCCTCGCCCGCAGCCTCGTCCTTGGCGGGATCCCACTGCTCCGCCGCCTGGCGTCCCGCGTCGTTGACGGGCAGATACAGCACGTCGCCTTTCGGCGGCGTCACCATACGCCAGCGCCAGTCGTCGGTGACGAGCGACACCCACTGGCCGGTCAGATCGAGCGGTGCCGACGCACGCCCTCCGGCCGCCTGACCGCGGCCACCCTGTTGCGCCATTGCCGGTGAGACCAGCATCGCGGTCATCACCGCTGCGGCCGCGATACGCCCGCCGTGTCCTCGAAAAATGATCGCGAACCCCATTACGGTTTACGCTTCGCGGGCACGGGTGCCTTGCCGCCGCCGAGTGTCTTGTACACGGCCTCGATGAACTGTTTCGTCGTCCACGAGCCGTTCGTGGATCCGTACTCGGTGTCGTAGTCGCCGGTTGGATTGGCCGCGATCACCTGGTCGAGGGTCATGTTCTTCTTGACCATGTCCGCGACGCGATCGCGAATGATCGTCATCATGTCGCGGTAGTAAGCGACGTCGGCCGAGTCCATCAGACGACCGTGACCCGGCACCATCAGCGTGCCTCCCTCGAGCCGGAACTCGGTCTGCGACATGTCGAGTACGCGGTTCAGACCGTCGACGATGCCGTTGATGGTGCCGCCCTTGGCGACGTCGATCACGGGGTACGAGCCGGTCGACATCAGATCGCCCATCGCGATGACGTCCGTGCCGCGGAAGAACACGATCGAGTCGCCGTCGGTGTGCGACTTCGGCATGTGCAACAGCTGCACGCCTTCGCCGTTGAAATAGTGACTGAGCTTGTAGAACGCCTCGTAGTAGGTGTCAGTCGGCAGCGCGTCGGCGGGCAACGAGCTCTGCCCTTCGCTCCCGACGCCCGCCAATCGCGACAGCACGTTTTCGTGCGCGAGAATGGCGGCACCTTCGGCCGCGTCCGCGATGTTGCCCGCCACGTTGCCGCCTGTGAACGTCCGCCCGGCATTGCGCAGCTTCTCGTTGCCGCCGATGTGGTCGGCATCGGCGCTGGTGTTCATGATGTAGCGGATCGGCTTCGGTGGCGCGGTGACGTTCCGATCGGCAACCGACGATCGTGTCTCGGCCCCAAACCCGAGCGGCTTCGGCGCGTTGCGCCGCGCCCACTCGCCCGAGAGCTGGTTCACGGCCGCCAGGATCTTGTCGGACATTCCAGCCTTGCCCGCATCGACGAGCATCACACCGTCGCCCCCCACCGAGACAACGATGTTGCTGCCCGCACCGAACAGCGCGTAGAGATTGCCGCGTATCGGGAGCACCTCGATCTCACCCGCCGGGGGTGGCTGGATCATCGGGGCACGCGTGAACTTCGTCGGCTGAACCGTCTGCTGCTGCGCGTGCAACGAGATCGAGTACGCGACGGCCACTAACGCACCGATGATGCCGAAGAGAATTCGGGCTGCGTTCATCATGGGACGGCCCTCACTGCTGCGCGGAACGGGCCGGGCGCGCCGGCGGCGGCGCTTTCGACGGCGGCGGTTCGGGACCGAAGCCGCCCATCGACTTCGGGATCTTCGAACGGATTTCCGGGTACATGTTGGCTGCCCCGGCCATCACGACGTCCAGCGGGATGTTGTAGCGCTTGGCAAACCAGTCGACGTCGGGATTCGTCCCCGGCAGGTAGTGTGGGACGACACCCCGTGGCCGATCGACCTCGGTCACAACCGTGCACGGATACGGTGGAATCTGCTGGTTCGGCGCGAGCTGATACTCGGTGCTCCGAACCAGCGGCTCGGTGAGATACACCGGGTCGTAGGCGATGACCACGAACGTCAAGTAGTTGCCGCGTCGAATCAGGTACTGAGTCACCTCGATCTCGTCGCTATGAAAAATGCCGTTGCGCCGCTGGTATTCCTCTTTCAAGTGGCTCACCCGGACGCGAAGCGTGTCGCCGATCCACTCACCTGTCGAGAAACCCGCCCAGGTGTGCGCCGCGTTCGGCGAGGGGTGCGGACGGCCGTCCATGTAGATCGGCCGATCGACGGAGCGCAGCCACTCCATGTGCCACGCCAGCGTCTCGCGCGAGACGGGATCGACTTCCTTCCAGATCTTCAACTGCGAGGGTCCGCGCGAGATATAAGCGCTGCCGTGGGGACGGCACTGCCATTCGGGTAACGTGTAGATCGAGGCGTCCCAGGCCGACGACCGCAGCCGGGCGGCATCGTTCATCGGAATGCCGACCCAGTCGCCCAGTTCGGGATTGCCGACACTGTCTTCGGCGCGGACCGGTGTCCACTCACCTGACAGATCGATCTGAGCCGAGGCGGTCGCGGCGGTGAACAGTACCGCGGCGAGCAGGCCGCCCACGGTGATGACATGGCGCATGGCAGAACCTGCTGAAACTTCTGAATACATGGCCGTTAGGGGATGGCAGGCGAGTATACTTCGCGGGTCCTGACTGCGCAAAGTCTGATATGGCTGATAACAAGATCAACATCGCCGAGTTGCTCGACGGGAGCCGCATCGGGCCGCTCCACATTCAAATCTTCACGCTCTGCATGATCTGCCTCGTCATGGACGGGTTCGACGTGCAGGCCATGGGGTACACCGCGCCGGCCGTGCTAAAGGAGTGGAACGTTCCGCCGGGTGCGCAGATGGGCCGCGTGTTCGCCGCCGCCAATGTCGGCGTGTTGATCGGCTCTCTCACCTTCAGCATGCTCGCCGACAAGATCGGTCGCCGCCCGGTGCTCATCGGCGCCACCGTGTTCTTCTCGCTGATGACGCTCGCCACCGGATACTTCTCCACCAACATGGACGAGCTGTTGATCCTGCGCGCCATCTCGGGCCTTGGTCTCGGCTGCATCATTCCCAATGCCACCGCGCTGATCGGCGAGTTCAGCCCGAAACGCAGCCGGGTGGCGCTCGTCATGGGCATCACGGTCGGCTTCACCGCGGGCGCGGCCATCGGCGGATTCGTCGCTGCCTGGATGATCCCGGCGTTCGGGTGGCGCTCGGTGTTCTACTTCGGCGGGATCATCCCGCTACTCGGCGCGATCGCGATGATCTGGGGGCTGCCGGAATCGCTGCAGTTCCTGGCGGTGCGGCAGACGAAGCGCGACCAGCTCGCGCGCTGGCTGAAGAAGCTCGACCCGCGGCTCCGCATCGACAGCGCCACCGAGTTCGTCACGAACGAAGTGGCCCAGCGGGGCCTGCCCATCGTGCATCTGTTTCGCGACGGCCGCACCGCCACGACGCTGCTGCTGTGGGTCGTCAACTTCATGAACCTGCTGAATCTGTATTCGTTGTCCAACTGGCTGCCGACCGTCGTCACCGGCATGGGCTATCCCCAACAGACGGCGGTGCTCGTCGGCGCCGTGCTGCAGACCGGCGGCACGATCGGGACGTATGGGCTGGCGTGGATGATCTCGCGCAAGGGGTTCGTGCCGATGCTGACCGCCACGTTCGCCCTGGCGACGGTGAGCATCGCGTTCATCGGCCAGCCGGGACTCACGCTGACTGTGCTCACGATCATCGTCTTCATTGCGGGGTGGTGCGTGATCGGAGGACAGCCAGGCATCAACACACTGGCGGCGACCTTCTATCCAACCTACCTTCGCTCGACCGGCGTCGGCGCAGGTCTCGGCGTGGGCCGCCTCGGCGCGATCATCGGGCCGTACGTCGGCGGCACGCTGATCGGCTGGCAGTGGGGGCCGCAGCAACTGTTCTGGGCCGCGGCGGTGCCTGCGGCGATCTCCACGATCGCGATGTTCACGTTAGGACTGGCCATGAAGTCGAATGAGCCGGCGCCAACGAAAAGCGTGGCGCCGTTGGCCCATTGATAGGAATCAGGAATCTGGAATCAGGATTCAGCCCAGAACTGATTCCTGATTCCTGATTCCTGATTCCTTTAGAACTGGTACTTGATTCCCAGCTGCATCGTCCGCGGCGAGCCGTTGATGACGCTCGTGATCTGACCGAACGTCGCCGTGTTGTTCAACCCCGTCGCCGGCTGTCCCCACTGGAACCAGTTGAACGCGTTGAAGGCATCGACGCGCACTTCGATCCCCTGGTTGTTGTTGAATCGGATCATCCGCGTCAGCGACAGGTCGAGGTTGCGCGTTCGCATGCCTCGGATGCCGTTGCGCGGCTGCGATGTCCCTAGCGTGCCGTTCGTCGGCTGAGCGAAGGCCTGCGCGTTCAGGAACCGCATGCCGCCGTTCAGCGGGTTGATCGACATGTCGCCGTACGGGTCGTCGAGCACCTGATTCGCCCGCTGCGAACCTGCCTGCCCGTTGAACGCGATGTCGGAGCCGGTCGACACCGTCAACCACGGACCGGTGATCCATCGATACCCGCCCGCCAGCCGCCAGTTGGACAGTGCCATACGCATCGCTCTGTTGGTGAACTCCGGCGACGAGATACCGGCACTGACCGAGAAGTTATGCAGACGGTCCGCCGTGCAGTTGCCATCGTCATAACTCGGATCCTCCGGCTTGTTATAACCGGCGCCGACGTTGGTCGTGCCGCCGCCGTTGCCATCGGGCGATCCGTAGCAGTGCGACAAGGTGTAGTTGACGTTGACGTAGCTCAGCCGCGTGTTGCCGCGAACCGACAGCAGCATGCCGTCATAGTGCTGCGAGCCGTCGCTGACGTACTGGTCCAACTGCCCGTAGAACCTGCCGTTGTTCGGATCCGCCACCATGAGCGGACGGCGCGCGTTGGTGTTCTGGGTGCTGGGCGCCGCGCCGGTGCCTGGAACTGGAATGAAAAGCGCGTTGTTGAGTGGCACCGATTCCCAGATGTTGTTCGTGCGGCTGCCCACATAACCCGCCGTCGCAAACCAACGTGCACTGAGCTGGCGCTCGAGCGTCACGTTATACGAGTGAACGTTCGTGGCGATCAGATCATTGCTCAACGAGATGAACGGCCCATTCAAGGAGAACGGCGCGTTCTGGTCGAAGGTCACCGGGAAGATGTTGGTTTGTCCACCCGGACTGCCGAGGAACGGGTTGTCGAGACCGCCCGGAGGATTGTTGAGGCGCACTTCAGAGCCCCACGGCGGCGCCACCGACGTGTTGAGGTGGAATTGCGCATTCACGAACTCGTACGCCTTGCCGTACGCGGCGCGCACCGACGTCTTACCGTCGCCGATTGGATCCCACGCGAGGCCGACGCGAGGCCCGAAGTTGTTCCAGTCGGTCGGCATGCCGGCTTGCGACGGGAATCCGGGATCGCCTGGGAAATACAGCCCGGCCGGACCGTTCGGAAACACGGTGCTCTTCGTGCCGGCGCGGAATCGTTCCAGATCGAACTGATACACGGCTCCGTTCACCAGCTGCTGCGGGAAGAACGGTTCCCAACGCAAGCCGTAGTTAAACGTCAGACGCGAACCGATTCGCCACGTGTCCTGCCCGTAGAACCCCAGACTCTTCTGCTCCATGTCGAGGGTGTTCGGAGCGGCCTGAACCAAGCCGTTCGTGCCGAGCCTGCCAAGCATGAAGTCGGCGAGTCCCAGGCCCGTGATCGTCCCGTCGACCGAGAACTGGCCCGGCGAACGGACGTTCGCAAGCGACAGCGACTTCCAGCTCGAGAAAGTGCCTCCGAACGCGAACGTATGCGCGCCGCGCACCATCGTGAAGTCATCGCCGATCTGCCACAGCGGCGTCGTGAACGTCGACTCACTCTCCGTTCCACCGCCAAGCTGAAAGCCACCCGTGATGGTCAACAGCATGTAGTGCGGCCTGTAACTGTAAATGTCGATGCCGACCTCGGGCGCGGAGAAGAAGTCGGTGCTCGTGCGGTGAATGTCGAGACGGTTGTACGCAAAACGAAGCTGGTTCAGCGTCGACGAGCTGATGACGTAGTTCTCGCCGAGGGTGAACGTATGCGCCAGGTTGTCGCGGCCACCGATGCGCGTGACGAGCAGGTTCTCCTCCGCAGCCTCGAGGCTGAACGGCGGCGGCGTGAACTGAGACGTTCCGATGTAGCGCGCAAACACCGAGTGCTTGTTGTTGATCGTGTAGTCGCCCTTGCCAACGAACTGCCATTCGTCGGTCTCACTCGGCAGCCCGTACTGCACGAGACCGCATGGATCGGTTGTCGTCGGAAGTCTCGACACGATGTTCAGCGCCGCCCGGCTGAACTGGCCGGGGTCCACTCGATTGCCAGAGAAAGGCGCACCGAGGTTGCGCTGCACTCCGGCATTACATGCGGGCGATGCGAACGCGGTGAAGTCGCCCTGGAGCATCGCCGCCGTGGGCACGAACGCACGGTTGTCGGTCGGGTTCACCGTCGTGTTCGTGCCCTGGTATCCGGCGAAGAAGAACAAGCGGTCAGCGAGGATCGGGCCGCCCAGCGTCACGCCGTACTGGTTGCGCTTCAAGCCGTCGTCCCTGCGCTCGTCGGTGCCCGGCCTCCTGAGTGCGAAGGGGTCGGTCGCGTTCAGGCTGTGATGCCGGAAGAACTCGAACGCGTCCCCGCGGAACGAGTTCGTTCCCGACTTGGTGACCGCGTTCACGGCGCCGCCCGAGTGCGTGCCGTTCTGCGCCGTCATCGCGCTCGTCTCGGCTTTGAACTCCTGCAGAGCGTCCGGGAACGGCAGCGGCATGTTCAGGTTGTCGTAGGGATTGTTGTGCGTGGCGCCATCGAGCAGCCAGGAGACACCGAACGAGAGACCTCCGGCCAGCGAATACGCCAGCCCACCACTACTGCCCTGCATGCTGCGGCTGGTCGCGTTGTTCCCCGGCTGCGGCACCGCCGCAGGCAGCAGCACCAGCAGATCGGCCGCATTGCGACCATTGAGCGGCAGCTCCATGATGCGTTTGTTGTCCATCACCTGACTGACGCCAAGGCTCCGCGTCTCGACCATCTGCGTCGTGGCGGTGACCGTCACGGCTTCCTGCACCGTGCCGAGTTCCAGCGTCACCGGCACGTGGGGCCTGTCGTTGACCTGCAACGCAATACCGGTCTGGATCGAGGTCTTGAACCCCTGAAGCGCCACCTCGAGGCGATAGGGCCCGGTAGGAAGACCGGGAAGCGAGAACAAGCCTTCGGCGTCGGTGATCGCCTCACGCTTGAATCCGGTGGCGGTCTGAACCGCGACGATGTTGGCGCCCGGCAGCACGGCGCCGCTCGTGTCCTTGACGGTGCCGGTGATCTCCGCAGTCGCCTGCGCCATCGAGGGCACCGGCGCGAGAAGCACAATGGTCAGCCCGCTGATCAACGCACGGAGTGCACGCATCATCCCTGAACCTCCTGCCCTATGGTCTATCCGTCGTCCGATCAGGAGCCCCGCGCTCCCACGACTTGGTGGAACGCAGCTACGCGTCCTTCGCGCGCACCCACCCACGCGAAGTTGCCGGAGTATACTCCCGCGCATGCGAGCGTTCAACAGACTGACATCTCACATTCGCGCGGCCCACGAATGAGATTCGCCACATTTTCTCCAGGATCCGAGGGACGGCCGCGTCTCGGCCTGATGCGCGGCGACCACATGGTTGACGTGACGGCGGCGGCCGGAACTGACGGGCCCGATGCGCCCGCCACACTGCTCGCGCTCATTCAAGCCGGTCCCGACGCGTGGCAGCGCGCCGCGCGCACGGCGGCGGTAGCCGGCGATCGACACACCCATCCACTGTCCTCGATTCGCTGGCATGCGCCGATTCCCCGGCCAGCCAAGAACGTGTTCTGCCTCGGGGCGAATTACGTGGCGCATGCGAAGGAAAGCGCGCAGGCGCGCGGCCGCGAGATGAAAATTCCGACCGTCCCTGTCATCTTCACGAAGGCATCTACTGCGGTCAGCGGTCCCTTCGACGAGGTTGCCGTGGACCGCGCTGCCACCCAGCAGGTCGACTGGGAAGTCGAGCTCGGCGTCGTCATCGGCCGCTCGGGTCGCAATATCGCCAGGGCTGACGCGCTCTCGCACGTGTTCGGCTACACCGTGATCAACGACCTCAGCGCGCGCGATCTCCAGCAGCAGCACCTGCAGTGGTTCAAGGGGAAAAGCCTCGACGGCTTCTGCCCGATGGGCCCCATGATCGTGACGGCCGATGAGTTCGGCGATCCGCAGAACAAGCGGCTCCAGCTGCGCGTGAACGGGACGACAAAGCAGGACGGCAGCACCGCGAACATGATCTTCCCGGTCGACGCGATCATCGAGTGGCTGTCGAAGGGTCTGACGCTCGAAGCCGGAGACGTCATCGCTACCGGAACGCCCGAGGGAGTTGGAATGGGCCGCACGCCACAAGAGTTTTTGCAAAGTGGCGACGTGGTTGAGACCGAAGTCGAAGGGATCGGCGTCCTGCGAAACAAGATCGTCGATCGATAGCACTGATCGCTTCCACCAACCAGGCTCATGGACGACAAGCTGGCGATTCGTGAGGTCATCGAAAACTGGGCGTTGTGGCGCGATGCGGGCGACTGGAAACGCTTCGCGACCGTCTGGCACGACGACGGCTGGATGACGGCGACGTGGTTTCAAGGCCCCGCGAGCCAGTTCATCGAAGTCAGCCGAGCGGGATTCGAGCGCGGCGTGAACATCCTTCACTTCCTCGGGGGATTCACCTGCGATATCGCAGGGGCTCGGGCGATCGCGCAGACCAAAATGACAATCAATCAGCGCGCCGTCGTCGACGGGCTTGAAGTCGATGTGGTATGCACCGGCCGCTTCTACGACTTTCTCGAGAAGCGAAACGATCGATGGGGCATCGTCCGACGGCAGCCGATCTACGAAAAAGATCGAATGGATCCGGTCGAGCCGTCGCGACGCCTGATGCTCGATGTGACGGTGCTCACGAAGTTCCCCGAGGGCTATCGACACCTCGCCTATCTCCAAACGCGGAACGGGTTCACGGTGAAGGATGGGCTACCTGGACTGCGGGGGCAGGCGGTCGACAAGCTGTACGCGGAAGGGCGGGCGTGGCTAGAGGGATCGAAGAAGCCCGGTACGCCTCTGTAATGCAAAATGCAAGATTCAAAATGCAAAACAGGAAACTGGGTCGATTCGCGGCCCGTTTTCTTTTGCATTTTGCATTTTGCATTTTGAATTACTAGTGTCTAAACACATGAAGACGCGCACACTCGGCCCCTTCGATGTCTCAGCGATCGGCCTCGGATGCATGTGCCTGTCGCACGCCTACGGCACTCCGCCCGATGAACAGACTGCGGCGCGCGTACTGCACCGCGCGCTCGACCTCGGCTACACGCACCTCGACTCGGCGGCGCTCTACGGGTTCGGCGCCAACGAAACGCTCATCGGCAAGGTCCTGAAGGAGCGGCGGAACGAGTACGTGCTCGCGTCGAAGGGCGGCATGTTCCGCAACGCCCAGGGTCAGCGTGAAATCGACGGCCGCCCCGAGATGATACGGAAGAACTGCGACGAGAGTCTGCAACGCCTGCAGACCGACGTGATCGACCTTTACTATCTGCACCGCTGGGACAAGCGCCGCCCGATCGAAGAGAGTGTCGGCGCCGTCGCGGATCTGGTCCAAGAAGGCAAGGTAAAAGCGATTGGTCTGAGCGAGGTCTCGGCCGACACGATCCGCAAGGCGCACCGCATTCATCCACTGGCGGCGGTGCAGACGGAATATTCCCTGTGGACGCGGAATGCGGAAGTCGCGGTGCTGCAGACCTGCCGCGACCTCGGCATCGCCTTCGTCGCGTTCAGTCCGCTGGCGCGCGGTTTCCTCACCGGCGAGCTGCGCGACGTCTCGACGCTGCCGCCCAAGGACATTCGACTCGGCATGCCGCGCTTCCAGGCCGACCACTTCCCGGCGAATCTGACACTGCTCGACGGCCTCCCGCCACTCGCGCGTGAGCAGGGGTGCACGATGGGTCAGCTCGTCCTGGCCTGGGTGCTCGCACAGGGCGCCCACATCGTCCCGATCCCGGGCACGACGAACGTCACGCACCTGGAAGAAAACATCGGCGCAGCCGAGATCACGCTGTCGCGCGACGTGCAGGCGCGGCTCGACGCGATGATCAACCCGCGAACCGTATCGGGCGCGCGCTATGCGCCGGCCGTTCAGGCCGAGATCGATACAGAGGAATTGGACGTGAACACCTGGAACGGGGCGGCGGTGCGATGACCTTTACCGTCACGCCGGGCTGGTTGACATACGTCGTGAAGCCGTCGAAGCCCTCATTCAAGGTTCCGCCTGGTTCAGTGGACGCACACTGTCACGTCTTCGGCCCCGGCGACGTATTCCCTTACGCGCCCGAGCGCAAGTACACGCCCGTCGATGCATCCAAGGCGCAGCTCTTCGCGCTGCGCGACTTCCTCGGCTTCGACAAGAACGTCATCGTGCAAGCGACCTGCCACGGCACCGACAATCGCGCGCTCGTCGATGCCCTGCGCGCCTCGAACAACAAGGCGCGCGGCATCGCCACCGTGGATCGCAGCATCACCGATCGGGAGCTGCGTGAACTACATGAGGCCGGCGTGCGCGGCACACGCTTCAATTTCGTCAAGCGGCTCGTGGACTTCACGCCACGAGAGGTCCTCACTGAGATTGCTCATCGCATCGCCCCGCTGGGCTGGCACGTGGTCATCTACTTCGAGGCCGCAGACCTGCCCGAGCTCTGGGACTTCTTCACGTCACTGCCAACGACGGTGGTCGTCGACCACATGGGGCGGCCCGATGTGGCGAAAGCGGTCGACGGCCCCGAGTTCGAGCTGTTCGTCAGGATGATGCAGGAGCACGAGAACATCTGGTCGAAGGTGAGCTGCCCCGAGCGTCTGAGCGTCACCGGACCGCCTGCGCTCGGCGGCGAACGGCACGCCTACCGCGACGTCGTTCCGTTCGCGAAGCGGCTGGTCGACACATTCCCCGACCGCGTGCTGTGGGGCACCGACTGGCCGCATCCAAATCTGAAGAACCACATGCCCGACGACGGCTTGCTGGTGGACTACATCCCGCAGATCGCCACGACGCCGCAGCTCCAGCAGAAGCTGCTCGTCGAGAATCCCACGCGCTTGTATTGGGGATAGTGGGGTACATTGGAGAGTTATGAAGATTTGTATCGCGGGTACAGGCGCCATGGGCGAGATTCACGTCAAGGCGCTCGCGAAGATTCCTGACATCGAAGTCGTCTCGATTGCGGCGCGCACCGAACAAGGTGCGAAAGACTTCGCCGCGAAGTGGAATATTCCCTTTGCCTCGACCGATCTGAAATCGTGCATCGACCGTCCCGGCGTCGACGCCGTCATCTTGACCACGCCTTCCGACCAGCACTGTGATCAGACGCTGCTCGCACTGTCGATGGGCAAGCACGTCCAGGTGGAAATCCCGATGGCGCTGAACCTGGCCGACTCGCAGCGGATGGTCGATGCCGCGAAAAAGGCCGGAAAGGTGTGCATGGTGACGCACACGCGCCGCTTCTCCAGCCCGCATCGCGAGATCCGGCGGCGGATCCAGGAAGGCACGTTTCACCTGCATCATATGGTCGTCGAGACCTATTTCTTCCGCCGCACGAACCTGAACATGCATGGCCAGGCGCGCTCGTGGGTCGACAACCTGCTCTGGCATCATGGTTGCCACTCGGTAGACCTCGCGCACTGGATTCTCGACGAACCGAATTGGGAGGCCTGGGGGCAAAAGGGACCGGACCATCCGGAGCTGAAGATCCCGATGGACCTCTCGGTGGCTATGCGATCGAAGAAAGGGCCGCTCTTCACGATGGCGATGTCGTTCAACAACAAGGGGCCGTTCGGCGGCTTCTATCGCTATATCGGCGAGGAGGAGACCTACAAGATCTACCGGGATTCGATGACCGACAGCGAGGGCAAGGACGTGCCGCTCGACGGCGTCGCGGCATTCGACCGTCAGGACGTCGAGTTCGTCGGCGCGATCCGCGAAGGCCGGGAGCCGGAATCGAGTGCCACGAGCTGCGTGAAGACGATGGCGTTGCTGGATAAGATTGATAGAGCGATGAATTCGTAGAGGAGCGAGACATGGGTGAAATCGTTGCAGCAGTCGGCACGTGCCACACGCCGTACATGTTCACGCGGCCGCCGGACGAGAACCCGGAACAGCTCGACCAGGCCGGCCGGGCGATGCAGGAGCTCGGCAAGGTCCTTGACGATACCAGGCCGGACGCCATCCTGTTCTTCGGCGCCGACCACGTCGAGACGTTCTCCGTCAGCTGCGTCCCCTCGTTCGCCATCGTCGCGGGCGATCGCGCCATCGCGAAGTTCGCCGGGCGCGAACACAATCTGCCGATCCATCGCGAGCTGGCCGAGGACATCCTCAACAAGCTGGTGGTCGAGCACAACTTCGACATGGCCTACTCCGAGGACGCCGAGCTCGGGCACGCGTTCTCGATCCCGTTCGAGTATGTGATCGGCAAGCGCAACATCCCGGTCGTGCCGTTCTTCACCAACGTGTACGTGCCGCCGCTGCCGACACCGCGCCGGTGCGAGGCCCTCGGCAAGGCAATCGCGTCGATCGTGAAGAACCGCAAGGAGCGCGTGGCCATTATTGCCAGTGGCGGCATGTCGCACTTCCCCGGCACGACGAAATACAACTACCCCGAGTTCGACTTCGATCGCTGGCTGGTGTCGCAGTGGGAAACCGGGAACATGGATGCCCTGCTCAACATGACCGGCACGCAGCTGGACGAAGTCGGCAACACCGAGTTGCTCAGCTGGGCGGTGATGTTCGGCGCCATCGGCAAACACGAAGGCGAGCTGATCGACTACATCCCGACATGGCACCACGGGCTGTGCATGATGCGATTCCTGCCGCACCACCCGCGCACCAATGCGCCGGCGAAAGTGGACGAGCAGTACGGCGGCTTCAAGTTCGTCGACCAGGGCTACATGTTCTACAAGCACCCGCCGTCAGAGGCCTACGGGCTGAACAAGCTGTTGTTCGAATCGCGCCACAGCCAGGACCTCCGCAACCGCATCATCAACGACTTCGAGAGGGTCTGCGACGAGTACGGGCTCGAAGGCCAGCAGCGCGAGGCAGCCAAGTCGATGATCAACGTCGGCCGCGGCGGCAAGGTCAGCGATCACGTCGGACCGCTCGCCGAAGCCGGGTGTCATCCGCTGCAGGCGCTGATGGCGTTGCACGTCATCTTCTCGACCAGCCATGCCCGCGGACAGCAGGCGATGGCGGCGAGCAAGCACTAGCTCACGCAACCTCACACCGGCGGGTCTCGAGACCCGCCTCTACAACGTTCGCTATGAGGCGCCGGTGCCAGGCGAGCGTCGTGGAGGCAGGTCTCAAACCTTCGCGCTGATCATGGAACGACACGTTCAAACCGCCGCCGCGACCATTAGCTATTCCATCGATGGCGCCGCCGATACCCCGACTCTTCTCTTCATCAACTCGATTGCGACGACGCGCGAGTTGTGGTCCGCGGCAGGTCGCGGCGCTCGCAGAGTCACATCGCCTCATCACGTACGACGCGCGGGGTCATGGCCGTTCGTCCGTGCCATCCGGCGCATACACGATCGAACGACTCGGGCGAGACGCGCTCGCGATCCTCGACGCTGAAGGCGTGGCGTCCGCACACGTCTGCGGCATCTCGCTGGGAGGCATCACCGCGATGTGGCTCGGCGTCCACGCCCCGGACCGCGTTCGTAGTCTGACGCTCGCCAATACCGGCGCCCGGATCGGGTCGGTCGAGATGTGGAGCGAGCGCATCACGTTGGTTCGCGAGAAGGGGATGGCGGCCCTCGCCGAGTTGACGATGCCGCGATGGTTTACCGAAGCGTTCCGGGCGAGAGAGCCGAAGACGATCGCGCAGTTTCGCGCGATGGTGGCCGCCTGCCCGCCCGAGGGTTATCTGGGATGCTGCGCCGCGCTGCGTGACGAGGACCTGCGCGACGCGGTCGGGTCGATTCGCCGGCCCGTGCTGGCGATTGCCGGGCGCGCCGACGTGGCCACACCCGCGGAGGCGCTGCAGTTCGTGCACGAGAGGATTGCGGGGTCGACACTGGTGATGATCGAATCCGCCCACTTGAGCAACGTCGAATGTGCCGAGGAATTCAATGCGGCACTTGCGGGCTTCCTCGCGGCGGGGTAACGGAGATTACGGAGGAACGGAGAGTTTTCCACACGGAGGACTCTCCGTTTCCTCTGTCACCCCCGTGATCACTCTCCAGTCACGTTCACGGTGATCGATTCGCACAGCCCCATCGCGGTCATGTGCTTGTCGTCACCCGCCTGTACGACGAGCGTGTGCTGACCTGGCGTCAGCTGCATGTCGATCGAGTTGTTCCCCATCCCGAAGTGTATCCACGGGTCCGCCTTCGGGATCACTGTGCCCGGCTCCAGACACTTGGTGTCGACGCCGAGGTGGTAGTGGCCGGTACCCGGGCGCACCTGCGTCACTTCACCAGGCGGCACCGCGGCGATGGTGAACATGTCGCTAGCAAAGACGACGTGAACGGGACTCTTCACCATCGCGCCGTTCTTGGGCTCGGAAAAATACACCCTGGGTCCGCCGGTGGACGCCGGCGGTGAACTCGAACTGCAGGCGGCGCTCGCCGCAACGACGGCTGACAGGATGAGGGCACCAGCGACACGGATAACCATCACGACTCCTTTCGAGGAACCAGCGGATTATAGGCTGATTCCTAGAAGTCGACCGTCACGTTTACGCGCACGAACCGCGGCTGGACGATCGTCGTGGGCCGCAGCCACTCGCCGCCGGGACCAAGACCCGGCGCTGGGACGGCGTCGTAGTTGCCGTCGAAGACAGTCGCGGTATTGATGTTGAACATGTTGTAGAGGTCCGCCCCGATGTCGAACCGCTTGCCGCCGAACCGGAAGATCTTCGCGAACCGCATGTCCACGAGATAGATGCGATTGTCGGCGTACAGCTGGTTCGTGTCGATCAGGTTGACGGTCTGGTTGCCAGTGGCCGTGCCGCCGCCTGGCAGATGTCCGAGCTGGAGAGCGACGGTTGTATTCGGCACGAGGATGTTCGCCGAAAAGATCGCCGACGGTGGCGTGATCCGAACGATCGAGCTGACAAGCACATCCACCTTCGGAACGGTGTACGAGGCCGAGCCGCGGAACGTCGTTTGGAACGGAGCGACGACGCGGCAGTTGCGCGGACTCCGCGTGGACGCACCGAAGACCGATCGAGTGTAGTTTTGGTACACCTCGCATTGATCTTCGATCTCACGCCCCGTGCTCGTGCCACCTTGGAACGTCAGTCCGTTGCGCATCCGCGCGTTCGCCGTCACCTCGACGCCGTGCCAATAATTGATCCGTGCCGGGCCGAAGTCGGATTCAAACGTCTCGTAGTTCGACGGTGTTCGTGACGCCGCCTCCGGCTTCACCTCGTACTCGACGATCGGGTAGCCGCCTCCGCCGGGAAGACGCGGATCGTTCGGTGCCGTGAAGACCCACGTCTCGAAGTCGTTGGCGCCGAGCGCCTCGTTGTTGACGACGGTGTAGTTGCCCCACCACCGGCGGTTGTACGCGACTTCGACCGAGACGCGCGGGAGCACTTCCTGCTGGACTGCCACGCCGACCTGCCAGTCATAGCGGCGCGCACCCCAGCCCCCGAGTATTGCCGGATTGATCCTGTCCAGACCCGTGAGCTGGTTGCCGAAGCGAAGTGAGTTGCCGGTGGTCGCGGCGCACGTGTCGACGTGACCGGTCGTCGTCGGACCCTGAGCCACTGGATTGAGGATGTCGCAGTCGACGACGTAGTCGCCGTCGTTGTCGGTCCAACCGCGGTTCAGTGTCGTCTGAATGCGATTCGACGGATTGTTCGCCGTGTAGTTGCTGTCGTTGGTCGCGGCGTCCAGGTATTTGCCGACGTTCAATTTCAGCGCGGTCTTGCCGGTGCCGAATACGTCGTAGGCCGCGCCAAAACGCGGCGTGATGTCGTCGAAGCCGCGGACGCTCACGGTGCGCGGGAACGTGATCGGTTGCGCGTTCCATCGCGATGTCTCCGACGTTCCGTTGTGGTCGGCGGGGCTCCAGCTGTAAGCGTGGTCGTAACGGATCGCGCCCTGCACCGTCAGCCGCTTCATCGTCCACTGGTCCTGGATGTAGGCCGAATGCTGCACGGTGCGATTCGCCTCCTGCCAGTTCGGCAGCCGGATCGTGAACTGATTGGGCACGCGCTGGTTGAACCGATAGGAGATGAGATTCGGGTTGGTGTGCTCGGTCTCGTCCGCAATCTGATACGCGCCCTGGTAGCCCACCTTCATGTTGTGGGAACCGGTGATATACGAGGCGGACGCGCGGAAGTTGTTCGGGTTTGCCCAATTCTTGTTGTAGGTGTTGACGGATCGATAGACGAAATTGGCTGCATGCCCATCGATCGCTGACTGCTCGGTCACTTGGATCAGATCGAAAATCCCGTCCGACGGTAACTGACCGAACACAGGTACGTAGGCGAAACGCGAGTAGCCGCCTTCCAGCAGCAGCTTGTTCGTCATCGGCATCGTCCAGGTCGCCTGCGTCAAGTAATACGGCGATGGGAAGTAGCCGGCGTGAGCTTCCGGTGAGATCGGCCCGATGAAGCCGAACGCGGCGGCGCCGAGGCCAATTGAGCTGCCCTTTGGCTTCCGGCAGCCGTCGCCCTCACGTGTTCGCGTCGAGCCATCACAGCGATACTGGTTCTCTTGCGAGAACGAAATGCGATGCTTGCCGATCTGGCCCGTCAACCGGCCTGAGTACACCTCGCGAGCCTGAAGATTGAGCACTTCCGTGATCGACGTATCTGGCGTGTAACCCCATTGTGAAGCATCGCCGGCATACAGGTTCGGGCGCGGACCGGTCTCGATGACTCGGCCGCTGCCAAAGTTGCGCACCGTGCCGTAGAACCAGAGACGATCGCGTTTGATTGGACCGCCTAACGAGCCGCTCACATCCCACGAGTTCTTCAGCGCCGGCGCTCGAGTAATGCCGTAGCTGCGCAGCTCGTCGTTGATGTTCTCCGATCGCGACCAGTCGCCGGCGCCGCTCCAGAATGCCGAGCCGGCGAACGTGTTGCCGCCGGATTTCGGAATGAGGTTCATCACCGGACCGCCGGTCTCGCTTTCGCCGAGACCACCCGAGATCGTTACCTGCATTTCCGTCGTGTCGGCGGTGTTGTAGGTGAAGCTGGAGACGCCGCCGCCACTAAACGCCGCGGCAACGGTCATGCCGTCGATTTGCATGCGTCCCTCGAACGTGCTCCCGCCGCGCGCGCTGAACAGCACCATCTCCGGCGTCGTCTGGGCGCTCGTGCTGAGAAAGAGATCAATCGCGGGAATCGCCGCCAGGATCGCCGAGTAGTTGCGTGTCGCCGGAAGGCTGGCGACGAAGTTCTGCTGAAGGACGACTTCCCGCTTGGCGGTCTGTACGTCGACGGCCGGCGTCTCGGCCTGGACCGTAATCGACTCCTGCAGGTTGCCGACGCGAAGCTCGGTGGGAATCGTGATCACACCGGAGCCGCTGACGTCGATACCCTCGTGCACGACCTGGTTGAAGCCGGTGAGGGAGAACTTCAGGACGTAGATGCCGGGACGAAGGTCGACGATCCGCCACTGCCCCGTGCCGTCGGTAACGGTGGTGCGCACCCGGTCAATCAGGGCATCGCTGGACGCTTCGACGGTGACCCCGGGCATCACGGCACCCGACGTATCCCGGACTACGCCGGCGAGCGTCGCTTGCGCGCGAACAACGGCCGGGAACAACAGGACACACCCGACAACGATGACGAGCACGGCACGCAGTCGTCCCATGAGCGGCTCCTTCGTAGAGAAACAGGTTCGGAAGAATCCCCACTGCTCTCGAATCAACGCCCGAATAAGAGCGACCGCCGTGGAACGCTATGAATGACGGAGAAGCAAACGAATTAGATGACGATGAGGAACACTGAATAAGCCAGCGCGAGGACGGTATACGCCGACCGGCCGAGCGGCGTCAATCCGGAGGAAACTGGAATTTACACAAGAAAGGGTTCGAGGCAGCGGCCCCGGACCCGTGTTCAGGTTCGTCGGTAACAAAAGCACTGACACAACCCTGAGTCGTGACGACTAACCTACAATCCAGCGTATGCGGAGTCATGCGCTGTAACTGCGCTCTTGCGGCCATCGCTATCGTCGCCGTGGGCGCGGCATGCTCGAGAACCACGGAACAGACGCAACTGGCTGCTCCGCGCGAGGTTACGTTCAACGGAGACATCGCTCCCATCCTCTTCGACAACTGCGCGAGCTGCCATCGTCCAATCGAAGACGCTGCGCCGCGGCCCGCTGCGACGTCAGAGCCTGCCTCGCCGAAGCCTTCGGCGAAGGCGGGTTCCTCCGATGATCCGCTCTGCGTGGCTGGCGCGCCGTTCAGCGTGCTCGACTACGGCGCGGTTCGTCGGTACGCGCGCGCGATCTCGTCAGCCGTGCAGCGCCGCTCGATGCCGCCCTGGCTGCCCGAGGCCGGACACGGCGAGTTCGCCGGCGAACGGCGGCTCCGCGATGATCAGATGGCGCTCATCGCGAAGTGGGTCGAGAGCGGCGCGCCCCAGGGGAATCCGGCCGACGCGCCAAAGCCGCCGACGTTTTCCGGCGGATGGCAACTTGGTACCCCCGATCTGGTGCTGACGCTGCCGGAGGCGTACGTGCTGCAGCCGCAGCCGGGCACCCGCGATGTGTTCCGCAACTTCGTCATCCCGGTGCCGATCACCACGACGCGCTACGTGCGTGCCGTTGAGTTCCGTGCCGATCGCCCGCAGGTGCTGCACCACGCGGACGTGGCAATCGATCTCGGGCGGGTGTCGCGCGCGCTCGATCGTGCCGAGCCGGGTCCCGGTTTCGCAACGATGGACGGCGCTCAGGTGTACAACGTGTACGGCTGGTCGCCAGGCAAGGTGCCGGTCATGGAGGCGTCCGACAACGCGTGGACGCTCGAACCCGGCACCGACATCGTCCTGCTGCTCCACATGATCGCCGGTGCAACGAGCGAAGCGGTGCAGCCGTCGATTGGCCTGTTCTTCTCCGACACGCCGCCGACGCGCACGCCGATCAGCGTGAAGCTCGAGGCGCACGGGATCGCCATTCCCGCCGGCGATCCGAACTACGTCGTGGAGGACAGCTACGTGCTCCCGGTCGACGTCGAGGCGGTGAGCATCTATCCGCACGCACACTACCTCGGGAAGGAGATGCGCGGGATGGCGACGCTTCCCGACGGTTCGCAGAAAGATCTGCTGTGGATTCGACAGTGGGACTTTCGCTGGCAGGACCGGTATCGCTATCGATCGCCTGTGTTCCTCCCGCGGGGCACGCGGCTGTCGATGCGATTCACCTACGACAACTCCGCGGCGAATCCGCGCAACCGTAACGATCCGCCGCAGCGCGTGCGATCGGGACCGCGCTCGACCGACGAGATGGGCCAGCTGTGGATCGAGGTCGTGCCGCGGCGCCGCGAGGACGTCGCGCTCCTCAACGCCGATTTCGTCCGCCGGTCGCTGCTCGCCGGCATCGCGTCGGCCGAGCTGGACGTTCGGCTCGATCCGCACGTTGCCGCCGCGCACAATGTGCTCGCGGCGAGGTATCTGCAGGCGGGACGTCTTGCCGACGCCCTGGTGCAGCTCGAAGAGGCGCTGCGCCTGGATCCGCGCCACGCGGAGGCGCGCAGCAACCTCGGGGTCGTGCTGCAGGCGCAGGGGTATCTCGCCGAGGGGATGAAGCACCTGCGCACGGCCGTGCAGCTGAAGCCGAAGGACGACTCGGTGCACTTCAATCTGGGCGCTGGCCTGCTCGCGGTGGGGCAGCCCGATGCAGCAATACGCGAGTTCCAGACGGCGATCGCTCTCAATCCGGAGAATGCGGACGCGCACTTCAACCTGGGGGTGATCCTCGGGCCGCGCAACCAACTGGACGACGCGATTGCGCACTTGCGGCGCGCGGTGGAGATCAACCCGCTCAACGCCGATGCGCATCACAATCTGGCGGTGGCCTACGGACTGCAGAGACGAATCGACGAAGGCATCACGGCAGCGCAGGCGGCCGTACGCCTGAAACCCGGGTCGGCCCCGGCACGGGAACAACTGCAGCGACTGCTCGCCGCACGGAATCGCTAAACGCCACGAGCTGTACATAAA